>JAEEGK010018442.1_pt1 | contig 15099 bp, 14 predicted proteins | sample 8958771 | NCBI WGS metagenome assembly JAEEGK01 (sample SAMN16246547, study PRJNA631951) | gut metagenome | biome: gut microbiome; feature: rumen; material: SC-attached | host: Bos | place: Iran: Karaj | collected 2018-10 | reverse complement strand
GCCGACGCAGACTCCAAAACCGAGTACGACTCCGAAGCCCACTCCGACGCCGACTCCGAAACCGACGCCCACGCCTACGCCGAAGCCGACGCCAACTCCTACACCGACTCCGACACCGACTCCTACGCCGACGCCCACTCCTACTCCGACTCCTACGCCGACGCCTACTCCTACGCCCACGCCCACGCCGACTGCGCCGCCTACTCCGACGCTGCCGCCTGATCTTTCCGGCGTTGAAGGCTTTATCACAGTGCTTCGCGCACAGATTGGCATGCCGTACGTGCTCGGCGGCAACGGTCCATCCAATTTCGATTGCTCCGGTCTTGTTTATTACAGTCTTAAGCAGGTCGGCGTCAATATAGGCAGGCTTTCCGCTGCAGGTTATGCTATCTACGACGGCTGGGAGAGAGTGGACGGCATATCCGAGCTCCAGCGCGGCGACCTCATATTCTTCTATAACGACGCGCATACCTATATCAGCCACGTCGGCGTTTATCTTGGCGGGAACACCTATATCCACGCGTCAAGCTCGCAGGGTATGGTCGTAATATCCTCTTTCGGCAATTGGACAACCACTCATTTCGCATGGGGCAGGAGGGTGTTTTAAGGCTTATGATGAAGGTCAGAATGTTGACTCTCCTCGATATCCTGCATGAGAAAACGGACGAGGAGCATATACTGAACAGCCAGATGCTCCTTGCCGAGCTGAATAATCGCGGCATCGTTTCGGACAGGCGTTCGGTTTACCGTGATATCGAAGCGCTTGCGGAGTACGGCTTTGACGTCGTTACTACCGCAAAAGGCTTTTATTTGAGGAACCGCAAATTCACGCTTGCCGAGATAATGCTGCTGATTTCCGCTGTCCAGGCGGCGCCCTTCGTTACGCAGTCAAAGACCGCCGCGCTTATGGAAAAGCTTTCGGGCTTTCTTAGCGTTTATCAGCGCGAGGGCATCAAGAACGCCTCCAATATCGGCGGCGTCAAATTCGGCAACGAAGAGGTTTACAGAACGATCGAAATGATCAACTACGGGATCGCCTCCGGTAAGACGATCTCTTTCCTTTACTACAAGCGCTCGATAATGCGCCGCGACGTAGTGCAGAGGCGCGGCAAAAGGTACGTTGTAAGCCCTTATGCAATGGTTTGGGTGCAGGACAGGTATTATCTCATTTCAAACATGTGCGATAAGGAAGGGCTCACGCATTTCAGGCTTGACAGGATAAGGGACGTAAGGCTTGAGGAAGCGCCCGCCCGGCCCGTTGAAGAAGTAAGCGATTATACCGGGAAATTCGACGCGGAGGATTATGCATCGAAATGTCTTAATATGTTCGGCGGTGAGATCACGAAGATCCGTCTTCGCTGTCATATGGATCTCTTGAACGAGCTGTTCGACAGATTCGGCGAGGATATCCCCGTTAAGAAGGACGGCGACGATCACTTTATCGCGCTTGTTGAGGCGGCAAAAAGCAAGGGCTTTATCAATTGGGTATGTCAATACGGCGATATGGCGGAGGTGCTTGAGCCCGCAGACCTGAGGAACGAGGTCAGGGACAGGCTGCTGTCTGCCGTCCGTTTGTATGAAGAATGAAATATCATGCCGGGTGTTTGATTTCGGCAGGATACATGTTATAATAAACAACGAATAAGCATCAGGGAGGAAATCGATCAATGAAGAAACTCATTAGTGACGAAGAGATCAAAGACAATCTCCGCTTCCTTAATCAGCTTGCGAAGTCGTTTCCCACGAAGGAAGACGCGCTGGCAGAGATCGTGAATTTAAACTCGATCCTCGCGCTTCCCAAATCGACCGAGCATTTTATGAGCGACCTTCACGGTCAGGGAGACGCTTTCGAGCATATTTTGAATAACTGCTCGGGCGTTATCAGGAACGAGATATCGAGGCTCTTCAAGGATGAGCTTACCTTTGATGAGATGGAGACTTTGGCGACTATCGTTTATTACCCCCGCCAGAAGATAGCGCTTGAACTCAAAAACGTTGAAGACAAGGACGCCTGGCTTAAAAAGACGCTGCGTCTTTTGATACAGCTCGGACGCAAGGTTTCGAGCAAATACACAAGGTCCCGCGTTCGCAAGAACATCGATCCGAAGTTCTCTTACATCATCGAGGAGCTTCTTACCGCGCGCGTTAATTTCCACGATCTTGACGCCTATTATGATGAGATTTTCGATTCCATCATCCGTTACGATTACGCCGAAAAGGTGATCGTCGCTCTGACCGATACTATCAAGCGTCTCGCGGTAGAGCGCATGCATATCGTCGGCGATATTTACGACCGCGGTCCGGAGCCTCACCGCATACTCGACCTTCTGCTCGATCACCCCTCCGTCGATATTCAGTGGGGCAACCACGATATCCTGTGGATGGGCGCCGCAATGGGCGATAAGACCTGTATCTCCGGCGTGCTCACGAACAGCTTCCGCCACGGCAATCTTGAGCTTATCGAGGACGTTTACGGCATCAATTTGAGGCATCTGCTCATGTTCGCTCAGGATACATATAAGTCCGCGCTCGTGTTCCGTCCCAGGAAGACCTCCGTCGACGCGTATTATGATAATCCTGAGGTCAATATCAGGGCGAAGCTGCATAAGGCAATATTCGTGATAATGCACAAGCTCGAAGGACAGATGATCAAGCGCAATCCGAATTTCAAGCTCGATCACAGGCTTCTTCTCGAGGGAATAAACAAGGAGCATTCCACCATAACCATCGAGGGAGTTACGCATCCCATAAAGGACGCCGACTTCCCGACGATCGATCTTAAGGATCCCTACAAGCTCACCGATGAGGAGCAGACCATCATCGACGAGCTCCAGCAGTCCTTCCTCAAGAGCCCCAGGCTCCAGAGGCATATGCGCTTCTTCATCGAGCGCGGCAGCATGTATCTTATCGTCAATAACAATCTGCTCTATCATGCGCTCGTTCCCATGAATGAAGACGGCACCTTCAAGGACGTCGAGCTTGGCGGAGAACCCAGGCACGGCAAGGAGCTCTTTGATTATCTCGACGCCGAAGTTAAGCGCATATATCACAAGGAGCCCGAGGACAGGACTCCTCAGGAGCTCGATCTTATGTGGTATCTGTGGTGCGGTCCGGATTCTCCGTTCTTCGGCAAGAACAAGATGACCACCTTCGAGCGCGTTGAGATCGACGATACCAAAACTCATAAGGAGAAGAGGAACGCCTATTATTCCTACCAGGATACGGAGGATATGGCGATCAGCATCATGCATGAGTTCGGTATAGAGGATACCGAGAATTCCGTTATCGTCAACGGCCATATCCCCGTCGAGAAGATCAACGGCGAGAACCCGATCAAGGCGAACGGCAAGCTCATCGTTATCGACGGAGGCTTCTCCAAGTATTATCAGAAGACGACCGGTATCGCCGGCTATACCCTCACGTACGACTCGCGCGGACTTTACATCGTCGCGCACGAGCCCTTCGTCAGCCTCCAGAAGGCGATCGAGGACAACGCTGATATCAAGGCGACGATAGACGTTCAGGATATCCTCTCCAAGAAAGGACAGGTAATGATCAGGGACACCGACAAGGGCAAGGAGATAGAGGAGGAGATCCACAGCCTCGAGATGCTCGTTCAGGCGTTTGAATACGGTTTCGTCAAAGAGAATAACAGCACCAGGCTCGTTAAAGTGACCACACACCGCTGATCAGATTTTACGGGCGTCCGAAGCGGGCGCCCTCTTTTTATGGAAATAAGGCTGCTTGATAAAACCGAATATGAGCTTTCAAAGGAGCTTTGGCTTACTTGCTTTCCCGAGGACGACAGGGACTTTGTCGATCTGTATTATTCGATGCGTTCAAAGCCTGAATACGTGCTCGGCGCGTTTGAGGGAACGTCCTGCCCGATAGCCATGCTTCACATGATACCCATGAAGATGCGCTTTGGAAGCACTGACAGGAGCGTTTGTTTTGTAGTCGGGGTATCTACCCACCCTCTGTTCAGAAGGCGGGGCGTGTGCGCGAAGCTGTTTGAAGCTGCTTTCCGAATCATGAAGGAGCGCGGTTTTGAAGCGACGGCGCTAAAACCGTTCCGCGCCTCGTTTTACGAACGGTTCGGGTATAAAACGTTCATACGCAGGGAGCATCTCAAGGTTTCGGACGATAGGCTGAATACCATCGTACGAACGCACGACGACCGCGTTTTGCCCGATCCGTCCGCATTATCCGATATTTATGCATCATTCATGGATGGTTACAGCGGTTTTTCCGTAAGGGATAAAAGCTGTTTCGAGTATCAGATAAAGGAATACTCGATGAACGGAGCTGTCCTCAATACTACCGCCCGCGGATGCTGCGCCGGGTATGAGTCAAACGGCGCCCTTATCGTAAACGAGCTGTTTTTTACCCCGGGGATTGATCCGCTTTCGTTTCTGCCCGCCGGTTTCAGCGAGTATTCATTCCCGCTTCCGATCGGATCCGGTCTCGCTTTATCGCTTCCCCATTCGATCGAAGAGTTCAGTATGATCAAACCGCTTGCAGAAGAGTTCGACCCCTTTGCTTTTGAGAATTACGGATTTGATATGTATTGATCTTTTTCTTGACAACCGGCGCTTTATTGGTATAATATTATTCAAAATAACGGCTTAGCCGTATGTGAAAGGTCTAACAACATGCTCGATTTCTTAAATCCCGTTTTCTTAAGTCTCATCAACTGCAACGGCACGGAATCCGCTTCCGGTGAAACCGGTCCTGGCGCAGGCGGTCTCTTCGGCAACAGCAGCTCCTGGCTGCTTATAATCATGCTCGTTGTCATGGTCGGTCTTTTCTTCGTTATGTCCATCCCGCAGCGCAAGCGTGAGAAGAAGGTCAAGGAGATGCTTGCCTCCATCAAGCCGGGCGACCGTGTACGCACCATCGGCGGTATCTACGGTACCGTGACCAGCGTCAAGGATGACGTTATCACCATGAGCGTCGGTCCCGACAAGGTCCGTCTCGTATTCGCCCGAGGCGCTATCGCAACGATCGAGGACGCCCCCGTTGAGGCGACGATCGATGGCGACGTTAAGGACGTTAAATGACCTGAACCAACCTGTTAAGGCGCTTCAAGCGCCTTTTTTTGTTATCATTTTACGCCTTGAAGCCGAATATCCTATATCGGAAAGACCCTTTATGGCAATGATGGAGGATTTATATGGCTGAAAAAAGAGAGAAAAAAAGGTCAGCGGTTTGGCTCGTCATATTAAGAGCGGCGCTGACTTCATGCGCTGTGAACATACTGTTGGTGATGGGATTCGCTTTCGTGCTGAAAAATCAATGGCTTGGAATGGACAGCATAAGATTTGTTAACCCTGCCCTGAAGATCGTGTCGGCAGCGCTCGCTGGATTTCTCGCCGCTCACAGCGCTTCTGTGAGAGCTACGCTCTGCGCGGCGGCGGCTGGAGGAGCGTATATGACGGTTTCTTTCCTCGTTTTCTCACTCATTTCGGGCAGCTTCGATCCGGGCTGGCTGCTTGCCGCGGATATCGGGATGTGTACATTGACCGGCATGATAACGGGTATGATCGTAAACCTCAAAAGGTGAAAAACTTTTGCCAAAACCTTGCGTATAATATCCTCTTAATGCAAAATTATACTTGAATTTTAGGGGCGTTAAGTGTATAATAAGATTTAAGATCCGTAATTGGGTAAATAATCCTTCAGGAGGAATACAATATGAAGCACATTAAGAACATTCAGAAGCCCTGCATCAGGTCCGGTGAGAACACCGCCTGCGGCGAGTGCCAGGCGTCCTGCCAGTCTGCCTGCAAAACTTCCTGCACCGTTGCTAACCAGAAGTGCGTTAAGACTGCCAAATAATAATGATCCACGCATTTGAATATCGCGGCACATACCTTGTGCTGGATGTTGAGAGCGGGGCGGTTCATGAGGTGGACAAACCCTCATTCGATGTCATAAGCGCGATTGAGCAGGGCAATGCCGTTGAAGCATTGCCCTATTCTCGTTCAATGATCGATGAGATCATGGCAGAGATAGAGGAACTCAGATCGGAGGGGCAGTTCGATTCACCGGCGCCCAAAGCTCCCAAGGCATATGCAGAGTTTTCGCCGATCAAATCGATGTGCCTTAACGTAGCGCACGACTGCAATCTGAGGTGCGCCTACTGCTTTGCCGAGACAGGAGAATTCCACGGCGGCAGGATGCTGATGCCTTTTGAAACCGCGAAAGCCGCGCTCGATATGCTTATAAAGTGCTCCGGCTCAAGATACCATCTTGAGGTGGATCTCTTCGGCGGCGAGCCTCTTATGAATTGGGAAGTCGTCAAGCAGATCGTCGCCTACGGGCGAGAGCTCGAAAAGGCGCATAACAAGCATATCAATTTCACGATAACCACGAACGGCGTTGCCCTTGACGATGAAAAGATCGATTTCATCAACAGGGAAATGTTCAACGTTGTACTGTCCATCGACGGCAGACGCGAAGTGCATGACGCGCTGCGCGTTACTCCCAACAGGAAGGGCTCCTACGATATCATTGTTCCCAAGGCGCAGAAGCTCGTTAAGCTTCGCGGCGAAGGAGAGCATTATATCAGGGGGACCTATACCGCCGATAATCTCGATTTCACCGAGGACGTCAGGGCGCTTGCCGATCTCGGCTTCGAGCAGATCTCGGTAGAACCCGTCGTATTGAAACCGAACGAGCCCCACGCGATCAACGACTCGAACGTCGATAAGGCGATCGAAGAGTACGACCGCCTCGCCGATTTCGTTTTGGAGCGCAGGAAGGAAGGCAGGCCCTTCAACTTCTTCCATTTCTACGTTGATATGGACAGCTCGCCCTGCCTCGCGAAGCGCGCTCTCGGCTGCGGCGCGGGCGTCGAATACGTCGCCGTAGCGCCCAACGGGGATATCTATCCCTGCCATCAGTTCGTCGGCGATAACGATTTCCTTCTCGGCAACGTGCTGAAGACCGATGAAGAGGGCAACGTTCTCCTGAATAACGAGATCAGGCAGCGTTTCGCCTCCTGCAATATCTTCACGAAGGAAAAATGCTCGCATTGCTGGGCTAAGTATTACTGCAGCGGCGGATGCGCGGCAAACGCGCATAAGCTCAACGGCTCCATCACAGAACCGCCGGAGGTCAGCTGCAAGCTTTTGAAAAAGCGTACTGAGATAGCGATCGGCATGGCGACCGTTAAAGAATCGGATTGAACAAGGAAGGACCTTACTTAACAGAAAAGGCAAAACGGTAATATGATAATCTACTCGCCTTCAAAGTATTATACGCCAGAGACCGAGGCGGACCGCTCGAACGCGTTCCACCCGATCGTCATGCGCGCTTTGAGGGCGAGGGGTATCGTTACGGAAGAGGAACGCCGCCGCTTCATGTATCCGGACGTCTCAATGCTGCGCGATCCTTTTGAGCTGCCCGATATGCAGAAGGCGGTCGACAGGATAGAGGAAGCCGTCTTTAACGGTGAGAGCATATGCGTTTACGGCGATTACGACGTGGACGGAATATGCGCGACCACGATCCTTCTTCATTATCTTTTGAGCATTGGTGCGGAGGTCTCATACAGGATCCCTTCAAGGCATGACGAGGGCTACGGTATCAGCCGCAAGGCGATAGACGAGCTCAACGCTGCCGGCGTTAAGCTTATCATAACCGTTGATAACGGCATTTCGGCTTATCGTGAGATCGAATATGCTTCCTCGATCGGTATCGACGTAATCGTTACCGATCATCATATCCCGCCGGACAGGATACCCGTCTGCACGGCGGTAATTTGTCATTCCATAGAGGGCAGCGCTTATCCGCGCTACCTTTGCGGCGCGGGTACGGCGCTGAAGCTCATTCAGGCGCTCGGCGGAGTCGATGCGGCTATGGGCTATATTTGCCTTGCCGGTGTTGCGACCGTTGCGGACGTCGTTCCGCTTCTTGACGAAAACAGATTGCTTGTAAAGCTTGCTCTCGAAGCGCTGAATAAGGGCGATTGCTGTCTCGGTATGCGTATGCTGCTTGACAGCCTGCCTTCCGCTAAAAAGCCCTATTCCGTTTTCAATATCGGCTTCGGCATAGCGCCGCGGCTCAATGCGTCCGGCAGGATGGGCGACGCGTCTCTCGGCGTTGAACTGTTTATGACCGGGGACGAAGCGAAAGCAGCCGCTATTATTGAAGAGCTAAATCGCCTTAACGAGCTGCGTCAGGCGGAGGAGCAGAGCATTCTCGACGAAGCGATAAGCATGGTCGAGAACAGCGATATCGCCAATATGCACGCGATACTTCTCTCTTCCGACAAGTGGAATTCCGGAGTTATCGGCATTGCCGCATCCCGTCTGACCGAGATGTACCACAGACCCACGATATTGTTCTCCGTTCACGATAACGCGCTCAAGGGCTCCGCAAGAAGCGTGGAAGGCATCAATATCCATGAGGCGCTTAAAGCCAACAGCGAGCTTTTCATAAGGTTCGGCGGGCACGCCAAGGCGGCCGGCGTTACTATGGAGGAGGAGAATTTCCCGGTTTTCGCTGAGGTATTCGAGAAGTACCTCGCCGAAAACTGTTCACCGGATCTGTTCGTTCCGCGCCGCTGTTATGAGTTTGACGAGGATCTGTCCGTTATCGACCGTGAGCTTGTCAAGCAGCTTGAAATGCTTTCTCCCTTTGGGGAGGGGAACCCGTCTCCCGTGTTCCATATCTCAAACGTCAGTCCCTATCACATTCGCCGGTTCGGCTCCGACGGACAGCATCTGAGGATGGATCTGAGGCAGAACCGTTTCAGCTTCGAGAGCGTTTATTTCTGCGGCGGCAGATGCTTTGAGAATATCATGCGGGCGGACAGTATTTCGCTCTTGTTCACGCCGTTCATCAATAATTGGAACGGGACCGACAATCTGCAGATGAGGATCGTTTCCGTAAGGCCCGATCTTCCGAGATGCCCCTCGCGCTTCCTGAAGAGCAACATAAGCCGTTTTTACGACTCCTTCCTTTTCGGCAGCGATCATTTCGATGAGGAGGAGGAAAATCTTCCCGCTCCCGTCTGTATCGATATTGCGCGCGAGGTCGGCTCTGCTTTCGCCGGTCTTATAGTAATAGCGTTCACGACAGATGGGGCGGAGAAAGCGCTTTCGGCGCTTGAGTCGAATAACGTTGAGAATTTCGAGGTATGCTTCGGCACGATCCCCGACGGCGTATACTCGGGCAACGTTCTCTTGCTTGCTCCCATCATCGAAAAGCTTCCCGCAAAGGGCTACAACAGGATCATTCTTGTGGACGAGCCTTATTTCAAAGGCATGTTCAGCGCGATCAGGAAAGCCGTCCCCGGCGCGGAGGTGATCCGCTGCGGGGAGAGCTTCGGGATCGAGGACGTATGCAGCGGCTTCTCTATAAGCCGTGATGAGTTCGGGGTTTATTACAAGGCCATTTCGGCTTTGCTGAATTCGAGGAATTATTCCGTGACCGAGCTTGTAACGAAGCTTTGCGACATGCTTTCACGCCCGTTTCATCAAACGGTGTTTGTCCTGAAGGTTTTCCTCCAGCTCGGCTTCATTGTCAACGACGACGGAAAAGCCGTGAGACTCGTTAAGTCGGAACCCAAGAAATTGGAAGAAAGCATGCTGTATGCTTTGGTTGCCGATATTCAACACTCTTGTTAATCATTCCAAAAGGAGATGAAGATATGTTTACCGAGCAGGATTTCAAAGCCACGATTAGGGAGATCCCCGATTTCCCCAAACCCGGGATACTGTTTTATGACATCACCACTCTGCTTAAGGACCCCGAAGCCTATAACGAGCTGATCAGCGCCATGGCCGCCTCGCTTGAAGGCATGGACGTGGACGTTGTCGTCGGTCCGGAGGCGAGGGGATTCGTCGTCGGCGCTCCCGTTGCTTATGCTGTCAAAGCCGGCTTCGTGCTTGCAAGAAAGCCCCATAAGCTCCCCGCCGAGGTCAAGAGCATTTCGTACGGTCTTGAGTACGGAAGCGATACGCTTGAGATCCATGCTGATGCGATTAAGCCCGGCATGCGCGTGGCGATCGTCGACGATCTGCTTGCGACGGGCGGCACCGCGCTCGCGACGGCGAAGCTCATTGAAGAAATGGGCGCGACTGTCGTAGGCATCAGGTTTGCTGTCGAGCTTGTCGACTTGAATGGCAGGGAAAAGCTCAATGATTATGACGTGCGCTGCATAATGGCGTACTGATCCCGATCTTGTGATCCGGAAGGGGGTGAAATAATGGATCGCCTGATGTCTATTTGCGAAAAGAAGTATTCTCCCGAAAAGGTGGAGCTTATTAAGCGCGCCTCCGAATTTGCAAAAGCAGTTCACGAGGGACAGAAGAGAGAATCCGGCGAGCCTTATTACACCCATCCGGAAGCCGTTGCCATATCCCTTGCCAAGATGGATATGGATGCGGATACTGTCGCCGCCGGTCTGCTCCACGACGTCGTGGAGGACGGAGAGGGCGTCACCATAGAGAAGCTGCAGGAGCTGTTTGATGAAGACGTCGCGCGCATGGTCGACGGCGTTACGAAGCTCACCAAAACCGGGCATTCGAGCGATCTTCAGACCAGGGAGGACAGGCAGGCGGAGAACCTCCGCAAAATGTACCTCGCCATGGCGAACGACGTCCGAGTTATAATCATCAAGCTTGCCGATAGGCTTCACAATATGCGGACGCTCGGCAACTGCTCGCTTGAAAAGCGGCAGAGGATCTCGCGCGAGACGCTGGACGTTTACGCTCCTCTTGCTGATCGCTTCGGTATGGGCGCCATCAAGGCGGAGCTTGAAGATCTTTCCTTCCAGCATCTGTATCCCGAGGAGTGGAGGCATCTCTGCTCCCTGATCGAGCCTCAGCAGGACGAACGGATGCGTCTTTTGAATTCTGCGATAAAGACCATCGTCGACGAGCTTGAAAAGGCCGGCATCAAATGCGAGATCAGCGGCAGAAGGAAGCATATGTATTCCATCTTCCGCAAGCTTAAACGAAATAATAAGGGTCTTAGCGAGATATACGACCTTGTTGCCATAAGGGTAATAGTAAACACGATAAACGATTGCTATGCAGCGCTCGGCGTTATCCATTCCCTTTGGAAGCCCATGCCGGGCAGATTCAAGGACTATATTTCGATGCCCAAAACCAATATGTACCGTTCGCTCCATACAACGCTTTTCAGCGATATGGGCATGCCGTTCGAAGTGCAGATCCGTACGCAGGAGATGCACAGGACGGCGGAATACGGCGTTGCCGCGCATTGGCTTTATAAGGAGGGCAAGGCGAGACCGGACGAGCTTGACAGTAAGCTTGCCTGGGTAAGGGATCTCGTAAATTACGATACCGACGCCGATTCAACAAGGGAATTCATCGACAATATCCAAAAGGATTTCTTCTCCGATTACGTGTACGTGCTTACGCCTAACGGAGAGATAATCGATCTTCCCGCCGGATCCACGCCGATCGATTTCGCATACAGGATCCATACGAACGTCGGCAACCACATCCAGCACGTAAAGGTCAACGGCGCGCTCGTCAAGCTCGATCATAAGCTTAAGACGCACGACGTTGTGGAGATCATCACTTCCCAGCAGGCGACGCCCGGACGCGACTGGCTCAATTACGCCAAGACCTCGCAGGCAAAGACCAAGATCCGTCAATGGTTCAAAAAGGCGAACCGCGAGGAGAATATCGTACGCGGACGCGATATGCTGACCGAGGCGGCAAAGCGGCAGGGCAAGAAACTTACCGATCTTGTAAAGCCCGAGTTCTATGCGCCGCTTCTTAAGCGCTTTACGCTTAACGAGATGGACGACGTTTACGCCGCCATCGGCTATGGCGGTATGACGACGGGCCAGGCGCTCCACAGGCTCATGGAGGAATACCGCAAGGCGGAGAAAGCCGCCGAGCTTGAGGAACGTCTTCTCCATAAGGAAGAGCTGCACGAGAGCTATGACGATCAGGGCAGAGGCGTCGTCGTTAAGGGCGAGCATGATATGGTCGTTCATTTTGCGCGCTGCTGTACGCCGGTCCCCGGCGATGAGATATTCGGCTATATCACAAGGGGCAGGGGCGTTTCTATTCACAGAAAGGATTGCCCGAACGCCGAAACGCTGCTTCTTGACGTCGAGAGGATCATCCCCGTCGAATGGGTCAGCGGCATGACGCAGATATTCCCGGTGACGATCCACGTTATCGCCGGCGAACGCGCCGGTATAATGATGGAGATCACCCAGCTCCTTCTCAGCATGAAGGTCAACACGAAGTACCTGAGCGCGAAATCGAGCGGTAAGACCGTCGATATCACGATCACCTTCGATATAAAGGATTCCGAGCAGCTGCAGACGATAATTCGCAGCATAACGAAGCTCGATTCCGTAATTACGGTGGACCGTACAAATCAAAAATAACGGAGCATAATTTGAGAGCGGTTGTTCAAAGAGTCAAATCGGCTAACGTAACTATAAACGGTGAAACTGTCGGCAGCATAGGGAAGGGCTTCCTTGTGCTGCTTGGCGTTCATGTGTCCGATGAGATCGCAGACTGCGATTATATCGTTAAAAAGCTCTCCGGGTTAAGGGTGTTCGAGGATGAAGCCGGAAAGATGAATCTCGGGCTTTCGGACGTCGGCGGGGAGCTTCTTATCGTTTCTCAATTCACCCTGTACGGCGACGCGCGTCACGGCAACCGCCCGTCCTTCATTGAGGCGGCGCTTCCCGAAAAGGCGATCCCGCTGTACGAATACACCGTTGATAAACTCCGTGAAAGATTCAAGGTCGGGACGGGCGAATTCGGCGCTGATATGCAGGTGGCGCTTGTTAACGACGGTCCCGTCACTATCCTTCTCGACAGCAAAAAAGTATTCTGACAGGTATTATTATGATCAACATCAGGTCGATCCCAACGGGACCGTTAGCGGTCAATACATACATCGTTTGGTACGGTGAAGCGGGCGAAAAGCATGACTGCGTTGTCATCGATCCGGCTAATTCGCATAAGGTAATGAACGAGCTTGAAAGGCTCGGGCTCAACTGTACCGCGATACTCATTACTCACGGGCATTTCGATCATATAATGGGCGTTGCCAAGCTCCGTGATAAAACGGGCGCGCGCGTTTACATAAACGAGCTGGACGCCGCTTCCATGACCGACAGCGGAGCAAGCCTTGCCACAATGATCGGCGTTAAGGTCGATCCCTCGCAGGTCGACGTTTTCGTCAAGGACAATATGGAATTCACCGAAGCGGGGATAAGCTTTCGCGTGATCCATACACCCGGTCATACGAAGGGCGGCGTCTGCTACGTTATCGAGGATGAACGCGTCATTTTCTCCGGCGATACTTTGTTTTATATGAGCTACGGGAGGACCGATCTTCCCGGCGGCGATTCTGCCGCGCTGTTCGATTCGCTCGTTTACAGACTCTTTACGTTAAAGGGCGATTATCGCGTGCTCCCCGGACATGACAGGGAGACGACGCTTGAGTTTGAAAAACAGTTCAATATGTGCTTATCCAGCGGCAGGTGCGAATGAGGCTCATTACCAACAGACCTGATTTCTATAACGATCTTTGTGAGGAGATCCGCCTGTTTCTTCCGAGGGAGGAGATATCCCTTGAAGAGGCAGGGGGCGATATCCTTTCTCTTATGCTCTCCGTCGACGGAGAATTCAACTGCGCTGCGGTTTATGAGCATGAAGGCGAAACTTTCACATACTTGCATTCAACTCCATACAGGGGCGGATCGGATATAATCGAAAAGCGCTATATGAAGCGCTGCATGAAGACCGCCTGTTACCGTGTCCTTCGCATGGCTTACCCCGATCGGCTCATTCCGTGGGGATCACTTACCGGGATCAGACCGACGAGGCTTTTACGTGAGCTCATTGAGACCGAGGGCAGGGAAGAGGCGCTCCGGCTTATGACTGAAGAATTTGACGTAAGCCCCGATAAGCTTCTCTTGGCGGACGAGATCAATTCGGTACAGCTTCCGTTCCTCAACTCCGCAAAGGAGAATGAGTTCGGTGTATACGTCGGCATACCCTTTTGCAGGACGAGGTGCCTGTATTGTTCTTTTGCGTCGCAGCTCCGCACAAAAAAGACCGATATGGCGGCGTATCTTGCCGCGCTGCATAAGGATATCGAGCTCGGCTCTGAAATGGCGGCGGCACGCGGGCTTTCGCCTCGTTCTTTCTACATGGGCGGCGGCACCCCGACTATACTTACCGCCAGGGAGCTTGACGCTCTGCTTGACAAGATACTCGCCTGCTACGACACGGCGGGCAAGGAGTTCACCGTCGAAGCAGGCAGACCCGATACGATCACGGAGGATAAGCTTCGCGTGATGAAGGCGCACGGCGTAAACAGGGTCTCGGTAAATCCGCAGACGATGTGCGACAAGACGCTCCGTCTGGTCGGAAGGGATCATACCTCGGAGGATATCATCCGCTGTTATGAGATGGTTAAGAGCGTCGGATTCGATTCCGTCAACATGGATCTTATCGCCGGGCTGCCCAATGAGACGGAGACCGACATGGAAAGCTCGCTGAGCGCCGTAGAGGCGCTTTCTCCCGATTGCCTTACCGTGCATACCCTTGCGATAAAACGCGCCTCAAGGCTTCACGAACGCATGGATGAGTACGTGCTTCCGCCGGTCGATACCGTTGAAAAAATGGTGGAGCTCGGCAGGGAGTCGGCGCGCCGCATGGGAATGAAGCCCTATTATATGTATCGCCAAAAGTACATGGCGGGCAATCTTGAAAACGTGGGCTATTCCAAGCCAGGTTCCGTCTGCGTCTATAACATTGACATGATGGAGGACGGTATGAGCATTATCGCACACGGCGCGGGAGCGATGACGAAGCGCGTTTTCGACGAGGGCGGCAGGATCGAGCGCGTGCCTAACAATAAGGATATCGCGACCTATATCGAAAGGATAGAGGAGACGAATAAGGAAAGAGAAATGCTGTTTGACTTATAATAATACGTAAAACAAAAAGCTCATCCAAAGGCGAGTGCTCCTAAGGAGTACTCGCCTTAAGCGAGCAAAGCGAGCGCCGCCCACGTGGCCGAAAAATGTTTTTTTCGAGCCGAGTGGGCGTGACGCGGCGCGATAGCCGCGTAACCACG
>JAEEGK010018441.1_pt1 | contig 15099 bp, 9 predicted proteins | sample 8958771 | NCBI WGS metagenome assembly JAEEGK01 (sample SAMN16246547, study PRJNA631951) | gut metagenome | biome: gut microbiome; feature: rumen; material: SC-attached | host: Bos | place: Iran: Karaj | collected 2018-10 | reverse complement strand
TTTTTTTATTTATTTATATTAATTTTTTTTTTAACTTTCATTTTTTTTTTTTTTCTTTTTTATTACCGTTTTTTATTTTTTTTAAATGGAAATTAATTTATATTCATTTTATCGATAAAAAGAAAATTTAAAAGATATATTTTAATAGAATTAGTTTTATTTTATATACATTTATATTTTAAAAAGAAAAATAATCTTCTAAAGATAATTAATGGTTTTCTTTTATTTTCCAATTGACAATTTATATATGATAAACTAAATTATTTAATATTTACACTACGAACAACAATCTATTTTAAAAAATAAACTCATAAAAATATATAAAAATTAATACGCGAATTTTGATTATAATTTAGTTATTAATTGTTTTTTGCAACTAACTCTTCATATTCATAAGGAATATTCATTAAAGCGATTTTTTTATTATTATCTTTAGAATTATTATAAGATATATTAGAAATTTTATTTTGACAAATTAAATTAGAAAAACTTATAAAATTATTATTTTTATAGAAACTAATTCCTTTATGATCACATTCACAAAATAAACCAGAAGAATAAATAATTGGACTATTTTCTACAATGGTTTCTTCGAAAGTTTCACTAATAATTTCTTTTGATGATTTATGTGATTTTTCTTTATTTACATTAACTGAAAAATGCTTTAAAGGATTTCTTTCTATTTTTGTTAAATTTCTTTGAGATTTATACATTGGGTTTTGATAAAATGATTTAGCTTTTTTTTTCTTTCTTCTTCTTCTTTGAATTAAATTTTTTGCTATTTTTCTTAATAATTCTATTGAATTATCATTGTTATTATTTTTATCTATATTTATTGTTAATTTTTTAGGAGATGTATTTGAAGTGTCATTAGTGTCTTGTGAACATTTATGATTATCATAAATATTTTCTTTTTCTATTTTTTCATAAATATTTTTCTTAGAAGAAACTAAAACTTTATTTATTTTAATTCCAGGTTCAAAGATTGGACTATATTCATTTTCATATTCATTAATTGAATCTTCATTAATAAGAGAATTGCTGCTTTTTCTTTGAGTTGTTGAAAATATTCTATTTTCAATAAATATTTCTATGTTACTATATAAATTATATAGATTTTCAGGAGATATTGAATTTATTTTCATTGGAAGTTTTTTAAATCTTTCAACTTCTGATGCTGTTTTTAATAATAAATGTGTTCTGATGTCATTTGCTTTATTTGATATTTCCATTTTATATCTTTTTAATACATTTTTTTTTTTAATTAATCTTATTTTTCTTTTATTAGTTTATTAATTATTTTATAAAGTGGAATTTATTATTTTTTTTCTTTTTTTTTTTTATATATAAAAAATATTATATTTTTTTATCTTTTAATATTATAAAAAAGTAATTTCATACTCTTCCTTAATATTATTTTTTACATTATTAATTAATATTTTAATAATTAAATTATAATTTAAAATCTTGGGTTATAAGAAATAAAAATTTTTCTTTTAATTTCATCTTCATTAATAATCCCATTCTTATCATTTTCATTAATATAATTCATTGTCATTAATTCAGAATGTAAATGTTTAATATATAAAAGAGCATCCTTTTGAGATAAAGACTTTTTTATTTTTAAAGAATTATTTTTATTTGCTGTTTTACAATCATTAAAATTTTTAAGTTTTAAATTTTCTCCATAATAATTATTTTTTGTATTTTCATCTTTTAATTTTAATTTCCTTTGAAATCTTGCATATTCCATTCTTTTATAATAAGAATCATTTAAATCTTCATTTCTTTGGTTTTTAATAATATTATTAAATTTTAAACAAGGATGAATTTCAGGTTTAAAACTATATTTTGATTTAGTAAACTCTTTTTGTAAAGAAGATTTTAATTCAAAATCTTTTTGTTTTAACATAAATAATTTAAATCTTTCATAATATGGTGTTTGAATATATTTATATATTTTATTTTTAATCCCTTTATTTTTTAAATGTAAAATTTTTGGTTGAAAAGTACATTCTTTTAATTCTTTTAAATTATTACTTTTTAAGGAATTAACACTTTGATTTTGTTTTCTTTTATAATTCCTTGTTTTTGATTCATTATATAAATTATTAAATATATTTCTTGCTGATATTGATTGATGTTTAATATTTTTATTTGTATTATTATTTATTGTTATTGATATACTTCCTAAATCAAATGAAGAATTTGAAAGCTTTATAATACTTTTTTTACTTTCATTTTTTTCTTTTTTCTGAATTGAATTGTTTACTTTTTCTTTACAATCATCCCAAAAATTATCATTCATATTTAATTACTTTTATCAAGTAAAACTTTTTAAATTTAATTATATTTTTTTATATACTTTCTAAAATAATTTTATTATTAAATTATATTTAAATTTATTTGTTTTTGAATTGGTAATAATATTAAGGAATTAATAGACAAAGATATTTTATTTCTTTTATTTGATAATAAATTAAAGTTATTTATTTCAAGTGAAATCTTTAGGAAAATATTATAAGAAATATACATTTTTTTATCAAATCTGATGAATAAATATATATTAAAATTTAAATATTTTTAATATTAGGTTAAAAAATAAAAATTTTAATTCTTTTGAAACTAAAAGTTTTAATTCTTATTAAAAAGAAAATATAAAAAATATTATATATTGATATTCATAAAATAAATTAATTTAAAAATTTAATTTTATATTAAAATAATTTAAAAAATGATAGTAAACAATAATCAAAATAAAAAAACAAGAAACATATTATCAGGATTAAAAAATAAGGGTTCAAACACAATTTCATTTTTAAATTTACCATTTAATAAATTAACAATACTTCATAATTCAAACAAAACTCAAATTGAAAATTATAAAAAATCCTCATTTAAAAAAATAATAAATAAAAATTTAAAAAAACACAATATAACTCAACTTAAAAAAGGAATAATAGATATTAATGATTTAATAGATTCAAAAAATTGTCATTTAGTAGCAATCTTTAAAGATTATTTAATAAGTGATTACATAGATGAATTTTTAAGAAGATTTTATAATAATAAAGAAATAAAGGATAGAATACCAAAATTTGAAGGTTATTATAAAAATTATTTAACGTTTTTTTGTAAACCTACTTTTTCCGATTTTTTTGCTAATAATATTATTCAAGCTTATGGAGAAGCAAAAGCAGAAATTTATTACAATCAAAATTATGGTAAAAAGAAAAAAAAGGAAAAAATAAATAAAGAAATTGCAAAAACTATTTTAAATACTTTAATAAGAGAAAGCATTGATGGAATTGAAAATATTTCAATGGAAAAAATGGAAAGTATTATTATTGATAAAGAAAATACTATTTTATTACCTGATGATGAAACAATTCTTATTAATGGAAATAAAAATTCAAATGAAAGTTCTATTAATTCTATTTTACGTTGTTTTTCTTATGATATTAATAAAAATAATTTTAAATCTATTTGTTCTTCTTCAATAAGAAGAATTAAGAAAATAAAAAATATTTCTTTAAATCAAAATAATAAAAAAGGAATTAATACTTTAACTATTCAAACAAATAAAAATAAGTCTTCTATTAATAAATTTATTCCTAATAATACTATTCAAACTTCTTCAAGGTTATATTCTAATCAAATGAAAGAAGAAAAAAATAATATTAAAAATTCTAAAGTTACTTTATTTGAAAATTCTACTTCTCAAAATAATTTAAGTAATAGAACTAAAAATAAATCTAAAGATTTTTCAAATAGTAAAGGTCATCAAATGACTTCTACTTTATCTAATTCTAATTTTTCAAGAAATCATTTAAAAATACCAGTAAGTAATAAAAATATTGGAATGTATTTGGATAATCAAATTTATTTCACTTCAAATTCACCTATATCTTCTCAAAGAATAAAAACGAAAAAAAATTCAAATGGAAAAAGAAGAAATAGTGAAAATATTAATAATAATAATATTAATAATACTAATACTAATACTAATAATAATAATAATAATAATAATACTAATAATAATAATAATAATAATAATAATGTTAATAATAAAAGTAATATTAATAATAAAAACCATTTGGTCAGTAATAAATCAAAGAAAAAGCATTTGAAGAAGAATAGTGAAAATATAGATTTAAAAGATATAATGAAATTAACTTTTCAAGTATATGATTATAAAACTAGAAATATTAAAAATATGAGTACAACAATTAATAATAATAATTCAAAGCATTTTCATACTTTATCATCACCAACAATTAATAACTTCAATATAAACATTAACAATCATATTTGTTTAAATAATAATAATAGTTTAAAAAGTAAAAAAAGTTCTTTTCAAAAGAAAAATATTAATTCAAGAAATAAAGAACAAAATTTATTTAAAATAAATACAGAATTTGATAATAATAGAAATAAGAATTATTCTCCAAATTTTCATAATTATGCAACAAGTACAATAAATGATTTAGATTCAATAATGAAAAATAAATTTTTTTTTTCTTTAAATGGAAGTGGAAATGATAAAATAAGTAAAAATAATAATGGATTTAAATCAAATAGATTATTTAATAATTCTAATTTGAAAATTAAAAATATTTACAATAAAGAAAAAGCCCTTTCACCACAAATTATTATTTCTCCTAAAGGGTTTTTTTCAAATAAAAATTTGAAAAATCATATTAACTCAAAAAAAATTGATAATAGAATATCACCTCAAAAAACTCAGAAATAGAATAATAAATTATTTTTTTCATTAATTTTATAAACAATTAAACAACTTATATAAAATTTATAGTTTTTTTAATTGAATATATTTACTAATTTTTTTTTAATGAATCATTGATTCTATAATTAATTTATTTTTAATTTAAATAAAATCTAATAATTATAATTGATTATTAGAATAAGGAAGATAAAGTTTAATTTGAAAACAATTTAATCATTATTTGATATTATTTTAAAAAATAAATCAATTAATTTTCTTTAATCCTTAAGGAGGTATATTTTTATGTTGATAATAATCTAAAATTTGAATGGGAATATCTTTTAAAATTTCAGAAGCTAAAAACTTTCCTTTATCCATAAGTTTATTAAAATGAAAAAATTGAAGAATATTTCTATCACATTTTCTATTATTAGAATCAATTAAATCATCATCAGAATATAAAAAATCCAAATTTCCAAAATCATTATTTCCAATTCCAATAATAATAATACTAATAGGAAGAAAAGAAGCTTGAACAATATTATCAATAGTATCATTAATATCATTAATATCTCCATTAGTTAAAATCATTAAAATAGTATAAATATGATAATTAACTTCTTTAATTTTCTCATTAACTCTTTTAATAACTTCTTTAATAATTGGAGAAAATAAATTATTATTACAAAATTGAATAACAGGTAAAATATTTCTATAAGTAGATAAAACATTATTAATAGAATAAATCTCTGGTTTATTTTGATTACCATTTAAAGCAAAGCATTGATTAATATTATTTTCACCTGGTAATTTTCCTCCAAAGCCAAAAATAGTAAATAATTGATTATTATTATAATTAGAAAGAATATCACCACAATATTTAATAATCATTTCATAATAATTTAAATTATCATTTCCTATATAATGCAAACTATTAGGTTCATTTGGAGGTTTATTTGATAAAGAAAAGTCTATTCCAATTGATAAATTAATTTCTATTCCTCCTTTTAAATAATCTATAAAAGAATATTCTTTTTCTTCTTTTAATTTTATTAAAGCATTACCTGTTGGTAAAGATATATTAATTTCTTTTTTTAAGAAATTTACTATTGTATCAATGTATTCTCCTAATTTTTTCGAATGGAAACAATCATGAATTTCTATTGATATTAAATTATCATCATATTTATTATTAGGTGATATAATAATTGATGGTATATTAGGAATAAAAAAATTAAAATTAGGTAAATTATCATTTATTTCACTTCTGTAAATTGGATTATTTTCTGGATTTGATTCTGTTCCTAAATACTTAATTAAATATGCTATTCCCATTCCTGTAAAATCTCCACTTATTGAAATATCAAATAATATATTTAAATTATTATTTCCTATTTCTTCACCTGTTATTTCTAATATTGACTCATCTGATAATTTTCTTATAAATTTTAGATCTTTGCTTCCCATTATATTTCCTAAGGTTATATATATTTCTTCTGTTATTCCTTTTATTATTTTTATTAATAATTTTTGCTTTTTTTCAAAATAATATTCTAAAGTAAAATATTCATTAAAGGTTATATTGTTTAATTTGTCTTTTGATTTTTTTTCCGTTGAGCCTATTATTTGATAATTATTTTCATCTGTATCATATGTTGTTATATTACATATTCTTTCTTCAGAATCTGCAATTTCTTTTATTGAAATTGATAATTTTACTTTTAGTTTTTTTCCTTTTTTTTCATTCAAATATAAATTTTTGAAAAAATAAATTTTATTTTTATTTATTTCTTCATTTTTACATATTTGATTTCCCATTTTTAAATTTAAAAATAAAAAAGATAGAAAATTAATAATGAATAATAGATAAAAACAATTTAAGAAAATAAATGGAATCAAAAATTAATTAATATTTTTAAGAAAATTAAACAATCTCTGGTTTAAGTAAATGAAATATCGGAAAGATATTATATTATTTAAATTTTATTTATTAAAAGAATGATATTTTCTATATAAAACTATAATTTGTTAAAATTGTTTAAGAAAATTAATTTATTTTTTGATTTTTTTTTTCTAATCTTTTAATAACTTTATTAGAAATAAAATATATTTATTTATTTATTTTTTTATAATAAAAATAAGAATTACCCTAAATTTTATTATATTATTTGATTTAGAAAAAATAAAAATTGTCAATTATAAATATTATATAATATTATAAAAAATAATATGATTGAATAAAAAATTTACCCTAAACTCCTGTACATCTCTAAAATCTCTCCATTAAAAAAAAATATCAAAAACCCTTTTTAAAACCCATTAAAAAAAAAACCAAAACTTATAAAAAACTAAAACAACCCAAAAGCCTAAAATTTCCAATCAAAAACCATAAAAAGAATTCAAAAAAAAAAAAACATAAGACATTGAATTACTATAAAACCAAAAAACAAAAAAATAAAAAACATATAAAAAAAAAAAATAAAAATGACAAACTTACCAGATTTAAAGAGTGTAAAAGCCTTAGAAGAAAATTGGAAAAAAATATCATCAACCCATCTTCGTAATCTTTTAAGCGATTCAGCAAGAAATGAAAAATTAAAATTAACATTTAATGACATTCTCTTTGATTATTCTCATGAAAAATTAGATACAGAAACAGTAAAATTATTAGGAGAATTAGCAGAAGAAATAAAATTAAAAGAACGTTTTGATGAAATGTTTAAAGGTGAAAAAATAAATAACACAGAAAACAGAAGTGTTCTTCATCGTGCTTTAAGAATGGATAAATCACAATCTTTAATAGTAGATAAAGTAGATGTAGTAAAACAAGTACATGAAGTATTAGATAGAATAAAGAATTTCTCTTATAAAGTTAGATCAGGTTTATTCTTAGGTTTTACAAAGAAAAGATTAAAAAATTTCATCTCTATCGGAATTGGAGGTTCATATCTTGGAGTTGATTTCCTTTACAATGCAATGAAATCACATCCTGATTATGAAAAATTATGTCATGGTTTCAATTTAAGATTCATTGCTAATGTTTGTCCTATTGATTTCCATCGTGCTGTTGAAGATTTAGATGTTGAAGAAACTTTAGTCATTGTTGTTAGTAAAACTTTCACTACTGCTGAAACTATGAAAAATGGAAGAAATGTTAAACATTGGCTTATTGAAGAATATAAAAAGAAAAATCCTACTCTTAATCAAAGTGATATTGATAGTATTATTGCTCATCATTTCTGTGCTGTTAGTACTAATCTTGAAGAAACAGATAAATTTGGAATTAATAAAGAAAATGTCTTTGGTTTCTGGAGTTGGGTTGGAGGAAGATATTCATGCTGGAGTGCAGTAGGTGCTTTACCGCTTTCATTATATTTCTCATTTGAAGTTTTTGAGCAATTTTTAAAAGGAGGAAAAGCAATAGATGATTATGTAGAAAAATGCACTGATGTAACTCAAAATATTCCAATGATGCTTGGATTAATAGGTTTTTATAATGCATATATATGTAATTTAAATTCAAGAGCAATATTACCTTATTCACAAGCATTATGTAGATTCCCAGCACATATACAACAATTAGATATGGAATCTAATGGTAAAATGGTAAATAATAAAACAAATCAATTTACTACTTATGATTGTGGTGCAATAATATTCGGAGAACCAGGAACAAACGGTCAACATTCATTTTATCAATTAATTCATCAAGGAAGAAAATTAGCATGTGAATTTATAGGTTATTGTATGCCTCAAGTAGATGCTTTTTACGCAGGAGAACCAATATCAAGTCATGCTGAATTAATGTGTAATTTCTTCGCTCAACCTGATGCTTTAGCTTATGGGAGATATACTGATGAAGATTTAAAAGATGTTCCTGAAAATTTAAAAAATCATAAAACTTTCAAAGGTGATAGATGCTCTTTAAGTATTCTTTTTAAACAATTAGATGCTCATGCTATTGGAGAATTATTAGCTATTTATGAACATAGAGTTGCTACTGAAGGATTTATTTATTCTATTAATTCTTTCGATCAATGGGGAGTTGAATTAGGAAAAAAATTGGCTATTGGAGTAAGAGATATTTTCTCTATGAAAGATCAAAAGGAAGCTATTGAAAAAGCTAAAACTACTATGAATAGTGCTACTGTTGATATGATTAAATTCTTCCTTGATAATTCGAAATAAAATATATGAAAATATGGTTTTTTAAATATTTAAGGTTAAAAATTAACAAAAATTTATTCTATTAATTCAGGGTAATAAATTATTTTTAATTTTTTTTTTTATTTTTTTATTATTTTTATATTCTAATTTATTTGTTTTTATTTTCAAAGATCAAAAATAGATTTAAATAAAAATTAATCATATAAACCAAAATGATTTATATAAAGGGAAAATATATACAATTATTATTATTAATACTTCTTATTTATTATTCTATTTTTATTTATTATAATTTTCAAATATCATATCTTTTATATAAATAAAAGTTTATTGTCTTTTTTTTATATATAATAACTTAATAAAAAATTTATTTTTTATTTAATAATTTATTTTCTTATCATCATTAGGAATATTATGATTTTGTTTTCCTCCTCTTATAACTTTAACCACATTTCTTCTAGCTAAATAATTATTCATAACTTCATTTAAATGATCCATATCTCTAAATTGTTCTAACAATCCCATTTTTTCTTTTGTTAAAGAAGTAATCTTTTCATTTCTTTTTTGAATTTTTTTTGATAAAATTTGATTTTCAACTTTTAAAATGCATTTTTCTTGTAAAGTTAAATGATACATTTTATTAACTTCTCTTAAGTTTTGTTCTAAAGTATAAATTTTTTTATATAAATTTTTTTCATCAGGAGTTAATTTATTTTCTAATAAATCTAATTTTTCTTTATATTCATTCATATCACTTTCTAATCTTGATATTCTATCATTTTTTTCATTTACACTTTTTAAAAGAGCTTCATTAGTAATATTACTAATAATATAATTTTCATTCATTTCTTTATAATCTACTAAAGGACCATTTGATAAAACTTGTAATTTAATTGCTCTTTGACATTCTAATCTTTTACTTAATATTTCTTGATCAATTTTAGTTATTTCTGAATTAAAATTTGTATTTAATATTTTAGATAAATTATCTAATATTTTTTTATTTATATCTTTATTTTTTGATATTTTTGATATTCCTAAAGTATAATCTTTCATTTGATTATAAAATTCTCCTAAGATTTTTTTATCAATAATTTTTAAATTTTTTTTAATTATATCTTTACTTTGTATATTCTTTAAATTTTCACTTAATTCATTTATTGTTTTATTATATTGTTCTTCTTTTTGTTGAAAATCTTCTTCGATTTTTTCTTTTTGATCAATTATTGCTTGTAAATCTTGTATTTTAATATTAGCTTCTTCTAATTTAGAAACAATATCACTTTTTTCTCCTTCTAATTCATTCATTTTTTCTAATATTCCACTATATTTTTTTTCAATTTCATTTAAATCATTATTAGCATTAATCAATACATTTTCACTAATTAAATTATTATCATTTTCTATTTTTTCATTATTATTATTATTAAAAGTATCAATAATTAAATTATCTTTTGTTTCAGGAACAACTAATCCATTTTTATTAATAAAATCAGTTAATTGAGTAATTCTAGCATTACAAATAACTAATAATTTTTCTAATTTTTCAACTTTTAATTTTAATTCTTGTACAGTAACTTCCTTATTAATTTTAGGTTTATTTTTCATTTTTTTTGCTCTAGTTCCAAATCTTAAAGTACTTAAAGTTTCACTTTCATTATATTGACTAGGACTACAAGTAATAATTAAACAAGTTTTAGAATTTCCACCTAAACTTTCTTGTAATACTCTAGTTAATTTACTTTCTCTATAAGGTATATGTGTACTTTTTCCATCTGTTAAAGCATTAATAACCATACCTAATGTACTTAAGGATTTATTTATTATTTTTGCTTCTTCAAGTGTTATTCCTGTTGATCCTGTTTTTGATATTTTTTCACTTCCTGCTAAATCTACTAAGTATAATTTACCTGATTTTGCTTCTAGTGTTTTAATATTCTTTTGATGAATTGTCATTATTACTAAACAATGAGAACGAGATGATATTTCATTCATATTTGTTCTATTTGTTGTTCTATTTTCACTTCCAACTCTTATTAATTCCATAACATCTTCTTCAGTACTAACATAATGTTCACTTAAATCTTCAATATAAATTTCTTTTTCTTTAGTTTCTCTAACATTTAAATTAACTTTACTTAAATCTAATAAATCTCTAATTTTTTCCATATAAATTTCAATCATAGATAATTTAACCATATATTCAATATCACCATTAGAAAGCATAATACTTTTAAAAACTTGTTTAATCATTCTTGGAGTAATACCTTCTTTTTCAGGATCATCAATTATACCTTCCATAGTATAAGTTTTCCCACTTGCAGTTTGTCCATAAGCAAATATTGTTCCATTATAACCTGATAAAACACTATCAACTAAATCTTTAGCACAATATTCATATATTTCATTTTGAGTTGAATCAACATTAAATATATGATCAAAGCGAAATGTAAAATTATTATATTCATTTTTACTTTTTATTTCAACTTCATCTTCACTTAATGATATTATACAACTTTCCTTTGTAAATTTCTTCTCATTTGATATTATTGGACGAAAACGACACATTACTTTCACATTTGATGATGAATTATTTGTTGTTAAGGAAAAAGGAATTTCATTTATTATTTGAGTGTTGCTTTGATTTATTGGTGATTCTGAGATTATGTTTTCTAAATTTGAAGATAGTATTGGAGATTGAGGCTTTTGAATTAAAGATTGATTTTGAAGAGATGGAGATAAAGGAGTCTTTGGCATGTTTATATGGTTAACTGTTATTTTTTCTCTCTCTAATCCTTTTGTTAATTGCTTTTTCGGGTTTGGAGTATTTGGGTTAAATTTTAAACCAAATTTCTATTTTTTGTTATATATAATTTATATTGGGTTTACTTGCTGGAAATTACTCATTTTTTTAATTTAAAAATAAGAAAAATAATAAAATACAAAAAATATTTATAATAAACATTCATTCAATAAAAACAAAGAAAAAAACGATTTTTTTTTGGATTTATTTATTATCTTATTCCTTAGAAAGTTTAATTACAATTGTACTTTTAGAAACAATTTTAATAGAGTCATTTCTCTTCTTGTTTATGTGTAATAAACTATATGATAGTAATATTTATATTTATATTGATAAAATACCAAAACGGAATTTTAAATCTATTTTTTAATAGAGTTTAATATTATATGTAAATTCAATTAATTAGGGTTTCTATATTAATTAATCATTTTCCAATTTGTATTTTTATTTCATATGTAATGTCACCATATTTAATCAATGCTTCTAGAATAGAAAAATTAAATATATTTATATAAAAATAACAATTTAATTTTTCATAAACAAAAATAAAGAAAAAAAAAGAAAGAGTAATAATAAATAACTAATATCTATCATAATAATCATCACTACTAGTAGAAGAATAATTACCTTTTCCTCCGTATTTATAATTAGAACTACTACTTCCTCCTACAATTTTATTTTTAATATAACTTAATCCCTCTCCAGCTTTCCCAGCTAAATTAGAAGCAGTTTCCGAATTAATAACTTCACTTCCTTTTTCAATAATTTTTCCTCCAGTATAAGCCAAAGCACTAACAGCAGCTCCACCAACATAAAGTAACTTATTACCAACGTCATACTCACTCATCTTATCTTTAATAGTAGAAGCCACATTACTTCCAACATTCCAAACTCCTCCTAAAAATCCTCCTACACTTCCTAAGTAACTACTATAATTACTAAAGTAACCTTCATTATTATTTATTGGTTCACTACCTATTGATGCATATCTACTATCATTTTTATATTTAGGATCTATTTGAGCAAATTTAGGTTCTGAAGGAACTGTGTTTCTATATTGAGATGCTGTTTCTGCGTAATTTCTTGCTCTTTCATATTGGTCTTCACTTATTATTATTTCACTTTTTGGATATGGATTTTTATTATTGTTATTATTTGAATTTGAATAATTTTTCTTTGAAAATAAATTATTAGTATATTTTAAGTTACTTTCTGTGTCTTCATTTGCTGATTCATCCCAGTAATTTTCAGGACGTGGCATTGGCTCACAAAAAATTTCATTATTTGCTTCTGCTTTTAACATTCTTCTATAATAACTCATTAATTTAGAACAATATATTTGTTTTTTATCTAAATAATCTGGCATATCATGTGATAAAAGAAAAGTTTTTAATCTTTCATTACCTCCTACTTTCATAAAAGCAACTTGAGTAGGAGTCCATTGATCTAAAGTCACTGATTTTATATAACTATTTGCAACTCCAAATCCTCGATGTTCTCCTGAACAATCTAAACATAAATATACTCCATTGTTTATACTTGCCCAATGTGCTGGTTTATTATCACAATCAAAACATTGTGAATTTGATGGATTTGTATATAATTTTTCTAATTCTAATTTTAATTGACTACTACTCATTTATTTTTTAATTAGACAATATAATTTTTTATATTTAACAATATAATTTAATTAATAAATAAATATTTAAAAGATAATCATATTATTTACATTTTTTAATATTGTAAATAATCAATAAATAAAAAATTTGATTATATATAAAATAACATTAATATCATATTGTATTAAAGTTCTGTTAAATACTGCATGAAAAATTTTCCAATAGTTCTCATAATATGTAATTGTCTTGCTGAATTATGTCCTCCTTCTACAATATTAATAGATTTTTCTCCAGCATAACTTTCATATAATTGAATAGTATGATCTAAAGGAATTAAATCATCAGCTAAAGCATGAATAAAGAAAGCAGGTACAAAAGTTAAATGACTATATAAAATAGGTTTCAATTGATCAATATCAAAATTATTTTTATTTAAAATAGTTTTCCTTATAAACATTAAAGCACCTTTAACAATAAAACCTGGAATTTTCATATAATTATAAACTAAACTTTGAGTTAAAACAGAAAAATCAGCAAAAGGAGAATCAACACAAATAGCTTTAATTCTATTATCAGTATGAGTATATAACATAATAGTAGCAGCTCCCATTGATCTTCCCCATAAACCAATTAAACCAACACCAGGTAATTTTTCAATGAAATCAATCACAATATTTAAATCATCTTTTTCATGATAACCTAAAGAAATATATTCTCCTTCACTTAAACCACAACCTGCAAAATCAAAAACAAAAGTATTTATATTCAAATAAAAATTCTGCTATTTTCTTTCCTTCCATTCTAGATGAAGAATTACCATGTAAATATATTATTACTGGCATTGTAAATGGCTTTCTTGAATATAAGTCTTGTTGGTAAAATGATGCTTTTAATAAAAATCCTCTTTTTGATAATATAGTGTAATCTGTTCTTGTGTATATTTTATTGTTTGTTTACCTAAATCACTCTCTTTATATATTCTTCTTGGAGGACGAATTATTAATTTCCAAAGAGATTCGTAACTAAATGTAAATGAATCTTTATCCATGGAAATATATATGATTGTTTTTTAATTGTTTTAAAATATCTATATTAAAATTTTAATATTTAAAAATTAAATAACTTATCATGTTTTAAAATTAAACTTAGAAAAGAAATACTTCTTTTATTTAGAGTAAAATATAATTTATAATATATTAAAATTAATTATTAATCATATTTTTGGAATATTTCATTTTTCTTTTTATAAATATTAAGCATTTAATTCATTAAATAGGAAATAGCTTCATTATATTATATTCCTTATTAGTAACAATAACTCCTTGATTAATTTCACAAATTCTAATTAAATATTTTTTTGTTCAAATCAATATATAATTTCTAAAAAATATTATCTCCAAAGTAAAAAAACGAATAATAGTCTTTAAAATAATTTTATAAAATTTGATGTTTATTTTTCCAAATAATAGTTTAATTAATTTATCTTTATATTGATATATTCTCAATAAGTCATTTTTTTTAAAACTGTTATTTTATTATTTATCATTAATATTATAAATTATTATTCTTAAGGTTTGAATAATATTTATTAGATTTGCATATGATATTAATAATACTTCAATGAGAAATAAATATATGGACTTTTAAATACTTTAGATGACATTTCAAGTTTTTTTTGATAATTAATAAAACTATTAATTTATAATATTTTCTTTAAAATGAGTAAATAATAAATAAATTTGATAAATTTGTTTTTAATAATTTATATCGAAAATAATATATTG
>JAEEGK010018437.1_pt1 | contig 15100 bp, 24 predicted proteins | sample 8958771 | NCBI WGS metagenome assembly JAEEGK01 (sample SAMN16246547, study PRJNA631951) | gut metagenome | biome: gut microbiome; feature: rumen; material: SC-attached | host: Bos | place: Iran: Karaj | collected 2018-10 | reverse complement strand
CGATGACCGTAAGAAGTATGGCATACCGACGAGAGCGGAATATTTTAAATCACTAACAGCCGTATAAAGGAGGCGGAAAAAACAGAAGGAAAATGACAATAGAGGGACTCACAGCCGAACTCAATAAGATAAGGGCAGACCTCAAAACCCTTATTGCATTGGTTCAGAAGATGCGGGGAGAGCAAAAAAAATTCTTCCAAACAAGAATTAATGCCTATTTAGTTTCGTCAAAGGAATTGGAAAGGCAGGTAGATAACGAAATGAAACGGCTCAACGAGGATTACAACTTCGTGCCAAAACAACAAAAACTATTTTTAATATGAAAACAGTAATATCAATCGTACTTGTCGTTCTTGCTTTTGTGGTAGTATGGTGGTACATCGGACAAAACAATGCAGCCACACGTCAAGACCTTGACGATGTGCGCCGCGAACTCCAAGCGCAAATCGACAGCGTAATGCGCAACACGGACACGCTCAAAATCGAACTCCGCGCAGTAAGAGCGAACACTGACACGCTCAAAGCGGGTCAAGAGGTGATTTTCCACACGATGAAGGAGAATCAGGGAAAGGAAACGAGTTTGTGGGACTTAATTTGGAGGTAGAGAGAATGACAACATTTGCAGAAGTATTTGGCAATATCTATGACAAGAAAGAACGTACCGAGAAAAGGAAAAGACTCTTGAACGAACTTCACTTCTCACAAGGCACGGTTAGACGATGGATTAACGGTGATTCATTGCCACCCAAATGGACACACAAGAAAATTGCCGAAATAATGGGCAAATCGATAGAAGATTTATTCCCTGCTGAAATACGTTTATAGAACCGAACAAAAACAATGGTAATCCTATGGAAACGAACAACACAAACAATGCAACCCTGTTGCAGACCCTCATTGATGAGGTACACGATTTGAGGATGGCAATCATCATCTCTCAAAAGGATTGGCTCAACACCAACGAGGTGGCGTTCTTATTGGGCGTTGAGCCTCAGACAATCAACCAACGCGCATCAGACAAAGAGATAACTTATTATAAGGGCGGCAAGTACCGTAGTTATAATAAGAAGGAAGTCGTTGACAGTTTCTTCGGCAACCGCACCCGCGTTGCATCTAACGCCGAGATTGAACAACAGGCGGAAATGGAACGCCACAAAAGGAAATATGGCAAATAACAAGAGGCAGCATAAAATGCGGCGGAAAAAACAGGACAAGAATTATGGAAACAGACATCAGAAAGGGCGACATTGTGCGCCTGACAGACAGCACTCTGCTTGGCGGAGAGGTGATTAAGGTTGAGCAATACGAAAACAAAGACGAGTATGGAATTGTGTCGTATGAGTATGGCGGCACTTCGGGTATCGGCTCCGTGTGTGAGCAAATTCCGCTCGGAGACTTCCCGCTAAGTGAATTGCAGCCAATCATCGACGAGAAAACAGTATCGAGTATGACGCGCTTTATAGAACGCAAGACCGGGATAAAACTCTATCCCGAAAGTGCGGTGGAACATTGGAGACATCACGCCAAGGTTGCGGAAAAAAAGGCTGCATTGTGGGAGAATACCGCAACGAAGGAACACGAGATGGTTCTCTATTGGCAGGATAGGGCGGGAAAAGCGGAAGCATTATTGAATCAAAAAAAGGTTGTAAACGATGGCACAAGAAATTGATTTCAAACAAGACTTCAATGATTACGAAGAGGCTTGGAAATTTCTCAAAAAAAGCGTTAAGCACGAGGATTATGTCGGGGTCAGTATTGGTTATTATCGTAGAGATTCGTCATATATTGACAGAATTGATGGTAAAGCGTGGGTAAAGTTGTATTCCTACGATTTGCCAAGAGCGATGTATGAAAAATGGCAGTGGGTTGTTGAGTGGCGAGTTGCAAAATGCAAATGCCAACATCCAAGAGAAGACATAAAGAGTACGACTTGTTATTATGACAAAAAAATAGGAGACAACGATGAAGCCTTGACTATACTGAACCAAATGCACAACCATTTGGTTCAGTTGCTGAGGAAAACGCGGCAACTTGAAGACCTGAAAGAACAACAAAAAAAGCAACTCTTTCTTTTGGATTACGACGACCAACAGATAGTCAAACTCCAAAATGAAATAGAACGTCGCAAATCAGAGTATTTGCGGCTAAGAGACGAATACAATAAACAAATATCCTGAACTATGAAACTACCCGACATTACACGCGCGTTAATCCACGACACCGCAGCCAAATTGGAGGCGGCGTACAATGAGCATCAAAAAGAGGTTTACAACTATGATGCAGACCAATTCAATGCCTTTATCCGGCAAATGGCAGCCATAATAAAGGATTTCCGCAGCAAAGCAAATTCCTTTGACCTTGAATTTGCCGATATGGATAGGCACACTGTAACCAACTTTGAGTATATCAAAGATATGGAAATGACAATAAAAAACTTTTGTGCGATGCCGTGATGAAATCCAAACCATTATTGCTATGCTTACCCGCATAGTTCAGTAACGTAACATTTTCTCCCAAAATAGTCCGCAAAAATTTGTGAATATCACATCTGCGGACTATATTTGCAAAAATTTCAACAATCCAAAAAACATAAAGCGATGAAAGCAGAAGAAATCATAAAGAAGATAGAGGAGCATATGGCTTACAGCAAGGGGCGGTGGTGGTCGAGCCATTACATCGGCATAACCGACGACCCCGAACACGCCCTATTTGAGTACCACAAGATTCACAAAGACAACCATTGGTACATCTACGAGGACGCAGACAACAAAAAAGAAGCCGAAAAAGCCCGCGACTATTTCCTCAAAAAGGGAATGAGAGGCAATACCTACAAGGTGAGCGGCAAAGAGTTTTATGTGTATTGTTATCAAGTAACCCCAAAAACATTAGAATATGAACCATTCGGCTATAAACCATTCAGCAAAGAATAACAAAAACCAAAACTTTTGGAAGAATGAAAGCAGTTCCATTGAGAGTACAATACGTTATGTTGCATTTATGGACGTGATGGGCTTCAAGGATATGGTGGCACGCAAACCGCACGATGTAATCGGGAAAAAACTGCAAAAATTGCTTATGTTTATTTCCGACCGCATATATGACAAGGGAAGTATATTCAGTTCCATATTCTCTGACAGTATCTATTTCCTTACCTCAGATGACAAACAGACCACACTCAAAGCGTTGATTGAGGTTTTATCCGAGGTAATGAAATATGCCCTGAGTGTTGGCTTGCCGATGAAAGGCTCTATTGCTATGGGCGAGGTTTCGGTTGATTTTGATAAAAACCTCACCTTTGGTCAGCCCTTGATAGATGCCTACCTTATTGAGGAGAGTATTGTGCTGTACGGGGTTGTAATCCACAATTCAGTTGAGAGTATAGTAAGGAAAAAGACCTTTCAAGATTATGTAATGGATACCAAAATTCCGTTAAAAACAGGTACAGCCTCGCACTACATATTAAGGTGGTGGCGCAATGATGTTAAAAAAAGCAAACAACTTGTGCGCGACATCAGATTGTCTGTTTCGGATTCACCACGCAGATATATTGACAACACATTGGATTTAATAGACAAAGATTAGTATTCGCAGCAATCGGGAAACATCAAACGGTGTTTCCCTTTTTTTGTCCAAAATGTCCCAAAAATTTGGCAATCAGACTTAATACTTGTTATCTTTGTAATATTCAACTAAGAAAAGAAGTTTTTTAATATGAATACTGACACTCAGAAAATCGGGAAATATGTTTTTGTTGACGGTATTTTGTTGCCTCAGACAATAGAAAAAGGTGTTTTGGCATATTTTTATTGCTGCACGCCTCCAACTTTGCGCTCCCAGTTGCAGAGAAAAGGCTTAACCGATTCAGAAAACAAGTCAAAAACCTTCACAAAAGCCGAAACCGAAGAAATTTTTGCAGAACTCGGTCCCGTTTATTACGATTCCGCACTTGACGGCTGGAAAAAAAGCATAATCGAAAAGCAAAAAAGCCGCAAAAGGGCTGAAAAAAAGCGCAAAAACCGCAAAAAACAAAGATTTTTTTCTATTTATTCATAATTTGTTATATTAATCCTATCTATTCCCCTCGTTCAGAGGGGTTTTTTATTGTCTTATCCGCCGAATACGAAAAAATACGTAAAAATACGAAAGAAAAAGAAAGAATACGTAAAAATACGAAAGAATACGTAAAAATGCGAAAATCGCGATTTCTCGCTGACGTAAATTTGCAGTGTCGTTTTTTCAGAGCGATTTTTTTTGACTGCGGGGTTGCGGTTGTTGTGAGAAATAGGCAACTTAAAATAATGAAGAAGAAGTATTTTTTTTGGTATCCGCAACCCCGCTTTTTTTAAAAACATGAAATTTATATGGCAAGTGTAAGGAAGATAGTAGGTGTTACAGCAGCGGTTGCGGCGGTTGGTTGCGGCGTTTATTACGTTATGAGCAAAGCAGCCGAAGTTGACAGTCTTATAAAAAACATTCAGTTCAATGTTACGCCTTCAAAAATAAGGCTTGACGGCGGACTTTTGTCCCCAGTGCTTAAAGTGTATCTGAATGTTGGCATTGTTAACCCTACAAAACTTTCGATTTCGTTTGAAAAGCCGACGGTATGGATTTATTTCAACGGTTCGTGCCTTGCAAGTTCTACGCAGAGTACCGACAAAATCAAACTCGAACAACAAGGAACGACCACTATCCGAAACATTGAACTCTCAATTCCGATAACCTCCAATTTTCAGACGTTTATGGAAATGGGACGTAGAGTATTTCAGAATGTCAGCAACTCAAAAGACGGCTTAATCAGTCAACTGAAAAACAATCTTTCGGCGTTGCTTCCTTTATTGAGCGTAAAGTTAAAGACATACATCGGCAAAGCACCGATAGAATACGAAACTTCATTGTCATCACAAACGGAGGAAAACTAAAATGAAACTGTTAAGAAGTACTGATATAGGATATTCACCGCTTTCGGCGCGGGATAGGCAAATCAAAGACGGCTCTAAATTCGACTGTCTATTTCCGAAACCTGACCTTAAAACTACGCTTTTGCAGAGGGACGGCGAAGTTGAGGACACGGTAAAAAAAATGCAGGAAATTGTCGTAAAATACTCTTGGCAGGTAAAAGACCTTTGCAAACGGCTCAAAGCCTCCACCGTCCGTCAGAGCGTTAAAAATGTCTTTGATTTTGTTTACGATTACATCAAGTATCAGGTTGAAGACGGCGAAAAACTTAGGACTCCGGCTTACAGTTGGTACGAAGGTCAGGTTTTGAAACGTCAGAGACCTAATGACGAAAAAATCGGCGTAGACTGCGACTGTATGAGTATTTTCTGCGGGTCTTGTTTCAAAGAAATGAAAATTCCGTTTGCGTTCAGGATTACGGGATACGCCTCCTCTCCTCTCGGATTTTGCCGAGGCTTTCAACACGTTTACACAATCGCCTACGACGAAAACGGAAAAGAAATTATATGCGACCCTGTTTACATCGCATTTGACAAGGAAAAAGAATACGCAATACAAAAGACATACGCAATGAGTTTAAATGGAACAGATATAATAATGCTTTCAGGCATTGACGATGAGAGCCATCACGAATATTTTGAAAATTCGGACGGCACTGTCGGCGAACTTGCCGGGCGCAAGAAACGTAAAGAGCGTAGGGCAGCACGTAAAGCCCGTAAAAAAGCGCGTAAAGAGGCTCGTAAAGAGAAACGCGCAGCAAAAAAGGCTATCCGCAAGGCTAAAAAGTCCGGCGACAAAGAAGCATTGAAAGCCGCAAAAGCACGTAAAAAGGCTGCAAAAAAGAAACTTAAAGCCAATCGCGGCGGTATTGTAAGAGTTGCTCGCAAAATTGGCAAAGGCATAGCGCGTTTTACGGTTGCGACAACAATGCAAATTCCGCGCACGATGTTCTGTCTTCTTTTGAGACTTAATTTCAGGGGCTTAGCCTCTAAACTCGCCAACAACGAAAAGGCACGTGAAAAGATGAAAACACTTTGGCGCAAGTTGGGCGGCAAAACAAAGTCTTGGCAGAAAGCCGTTGAAAAAGGTAAAAACAAAAAACCGCTTTTCGGTTCTAAGAAACTCAAAGGCTTTACAGAATTACAGTTGCAGCAACTTGGAGCGGTTTTGTCAGAGTGGGGCGTTTTTGAAGGCGGCGAAACTTTGGGCGATATTTTCTCAGAAAAAGAACTCGGCAACCTCGGCATAGCCGCAACAACCACCACGGCTGCGGCAACCGCAAGCGCAACACCTATCATTGTAAAAGTTGTTAAAATGCTTGCTGAAATGGGTGTTAAAGTGGCAGAAACGGCAGCGGAAGCAAAAGCCAACGGCGAAGATGTTGAAGAGGTTGATGAAGACGTTGCTCTTGAAACTCCGGCGGCGGAATCAGAGGAATATGCAGAGACCGCAGAAGACGAACCTGTTGAACCCGAACCCGTTGAAACTGAAACTCCGTCAGAGGACAATATCATCGACGTTGAATATCAGGAAGTAGAGGAGCAACCCGCAGAAATGGAACTGCCGGAGGAGGAAGACATTGAGGCTCAGGCAGAGGATATTCCGCTTGAAGACGAGGATACGGAAGAGGTTGAAGCCTACGAAATTGAAGAAATGGAAGGTTTGGGAACGCTCGGTGCAGGACTTTTCAAACGTCTGGCAAACGGTGTAAAAAAAGTTGTCTCAAAGGTAAAAACCAAACGCGCGGCAAAAAAAGCGAATAAAAAAGCAACCGACAAAGCCGCAAGAAAGGCAGCAAGAAAACAAGCCCGTGCTAACAAAAAAGCAAATAGAAAACAGACGAAAGCCAACAAAAGGTCAGCAAGAAAACAATCCAAAACCGAAAAAAAAGCGGCTAAACAATTAAGGAAGGCGGCTAAAAATCAAACGGCTCAAACAACCACGGCTCAGCAGCCTCAAACAGTTCAACAGAGGTCAATAAAAAGCGGTACACGTCAAGTCATTCCGCAGTTTAGAGACAGCGACGCGGGACAGCAAATAATCAACACGGCTCAGGATTTTGCGTTACAAAAGGGCAGTGAACTTGTTAATAAATACGCAGGCGGCAATCCAAAAACGTATGCTCCTAATACGCCGGAGAGACCTGAAACACCGCCTGAGAATGACGGAAACAATGATAACAAGAAAAAAGAAAAATCGTGGTTTCAAGAACATAAGGCAGTGACAATAGTCGGTGGTTTGTTGCTGGTAGGCGGTTTGGGAATAGCAGCACACAAAGTTTTTTCAAAAACAAAAAACGAAGGAAACGGCAAATTACAAGCGTTGGAATTATTTTAAACAGAGTATTAATAACTAAAAAATACAACAATGGCAGAAGTTACAGTAAACACCGTTGTCAAGGAAACTAAAACCCCGGCAATTATTGGCGCAGGCGTAATGCTCGGATTTATGGCTCAAAAAGCCGTAAACCGCATGTTAGGCAGCGAAACGGTAAAAGGCTTGTTGGGAAGTGAGACGACAACGAATTTGAAAAAGTACATTTCGCCCGCCCTTGTAACCACAGCGGGAGTGGCGATTAACATGAGTTCAAAAGACGAACTTATTAAAAACCTTGCAGCAGGTATGGCAATTTCAGGACCGGTAAATATCGGTATGCAGGTTTTGTGGGACAAAAATCCGCTTTCAGGTCTTGAAGGCTTTTTGAGCGGCATTTTGGACGGCGACGATGACGACCTCGACGGCACGGACGATGACGATTTAGACGGTTATGACGATGATGACCTCGGCGATGCGGACGATGACGACGACAGACTTAAAGGTCTCGGCGAAAACGACATTGAAGACGGCACGGTTACAACACCGATTGCGGCATTACCGCAACCTCAGAAAACCGCAAACGGCGACATCAAACTGAATGTCGAGCAGTCTGAAATCAAACAAATGGAAGGCAACAAAGTCGGCGACTTGTTACCCTCAAAAGCACCGGGAGTAAGGGACGTATTCCCCGAACCGATTTTCAATGGTCTTGCAGAAGACATTAATTTACTTTAAATCAGAATTATAAACAATTAAAAAAATAAGGAAATAATCATGGCTATATCATTTGGCACACTCGGACAACTCGCAAACGCAGAGTTGGAAGATTTGGAAGGTTTGTCAGACACCGAACTTATCGGTTACCTTTCACAGGTTGAAGGCTTGGGCGCGACCGATGCCGCAACCGTACAGAACAAAGTCCGCGCACACGCAAAACTTACTGGCGCAATCGCCCTCAAACACGGCAAAAAAGGCGCGATGGCAGTTCCCAAGTCAAACAATATCAACGGCGAAACAAGATTTTTGACCGACAAGGCACTTTTTGAAAACCGCTTGTCGCAGTTGAATCCCGAAATCGTCAACAAACTCAAAAAAGGTGAATTGCAGATTTGCGACTGGTCTTTCTACGCAGTTAAGAACATTAGTGGCGTTACCAATATCAAAATGTTTGAGGACGGCGACATCACTTCAATCGCAACGACAAACGTTGTTCAGGGCAGAATGTTCCCGGAAGACCACTTCCTTGCAACAAGTTTGAGAGTACGCACTGTTACTTACGAAGTTCCCACAGTTGCAGACGGCGAACCCGCTCCCGTAATTCCCTCAGACGCAAAAGGCTTGCATTTCGGACTTCCTTGCGATGCAGTTGTTAACGGCGAGTTTAAACTCGGTCAGGAGTCAACTGTTTATATGGAGAAAACCTCCGCAGACATTTTCGCAAACGCAAACCGCACCGACATCAACATTGGCGAGTACAGACTTGAAGCTCCCAAAATGTTCTATCCTCAGCGCACTTTGCGTTGGGAGTTCGATTTTGGCGCACAAGCACCCGCGAATACTTGGATGCGCGTTGAAATCAAGGGCGTAAGAACAATGAAGGCGTAAGCATTTTTGTTTTGTTCATATTTTATTCGATTTTAATCTCGAAGGGGACGGTCGGCTTTCTAAACCGTAACCGTCCCTTTTTTGATTGAAATTGATGTTAGAAATTAAAACGGATAAAAATGAAAAGCGAATTAGAAAAAGCGATTAGCGCGGTAAAGTTCCGCGACGGCAACAAAAACGACAAATACGTTTTTGACATAACGGCGCACCGCAGAATCGGCAACGGTTACGAATCAGTTGATTTGCAAATGAAACAGCGCGGTGTTGACATCTTGGAACGCACGGCTGAATTTGCAAAAGAAAACGAGTTTGAAACCTTGCACATAGTTTTGTACAAAAACAAGTCTGCAAAAGAAAAAATCACAGAATATGACATTCCGCTTAACGAAACGCAGCCGTTAAACGGTGTGGAGACTCCGGCGGTTCAGCCTCCGACGGTTAACGAAGCGGACAGATTTTTTCAAAGTTTCGGCGGTTTATCGGGATTTATGGCAGAGACCCGCAACCAAATAGGCAACCAGTTAGATTTGAACTATGCCCGCCGCGACCTTTCAAAAGCCGAAGCGCAAATTACAGCCCTCGAATCCAAAAACGAGCAACTCGCCGCAAAAAACGACGAACTCAGGGAGCAAATCAAGGATTTGAAGGACAAAGTCCACGACCTCGAAAGAGACATGGGCTATCAGAAAAACAACTACGAACAACGCTCCAATATGCTGCAACTTGTTACAAACGGCGTTGTAGGATTTGTTGGAAGTCAGTTGGGAGTAACGCCGGAAAAACTCGGCAACCTGTTGGGTATTACCGCAGACGGCAGCGCGGAAACTCCGCAGCCTGCCCCTCAGAGCGAACCGCAGAAACAACAAGAGTTGAGCGGTGAGAACGAAAAATCAGAGAAACAACAGTACATCGACGCGGTTGTCGATTATGTCTACACTCTGAACGACCAAGAAGTAAAACTTTTTGCAGGTATTGCACAGTACGTTTCACAAAGTACAAAGCACCTTGCAAAAGTATACGAATATTTAAGAACACAGTTTAAAAACGAACAAAAAAATGCCAGTCAAGAAGATAGTAACGATACAAGTGAGTGCTGAAACAGCGGAAGACATTGACAAAATTGCTTCCGTATTGCGCAACGTAGCGACAAAAGTTTCGCCGGAGGCGTTCCGTGATGTCTTGTATCCTAAAATATTAAACAATCCCGATTTTTTTAAGTCGGTGGTAAACAACCCTATGTTGAAACTTTTTAAATAACTTAAAGAAAATGAACGAAGTTGAAAACCTTATAAACGGTCAGGACAGCATAACTCAGGCGGGTATTCAAATGACCGCCGAGCCGCTTGGCAAACGCAAACTCAAATGGCAGGTAATAACCCTGCAAGTACCGTTTGACGTAAAAACAACGGTTAATGCAGAAACGGGCATTGAAACTACGAAAATGACAAACTACCGCAAACCGTTTGAAACCACGGCGCACAAGACCAACGAGAGAATCGTCGGCATTACGCTTCACTCTGACTTTGAAGAGGCATTGGACGAAAGTACGTTTCAGATGTCAATCGACAACGAGGAAATTTTTCCCGACACCTTTGATTGCAGCCTTATTTCGTCTAAGAAGGACGTAGGTTTTTACAAAAATATGTACCGCTTGAACGAGCGGGCAAACGGTTCTCTTATCAAAGGCACGTTTGTAGGCGGCGGACTTTTGCCTGACGCTCAAAAATGGCTTGAAACACACCCGAACGCAAAACGCGGCGCAAACGACGGAGAGTATTACTACACCGTTAAAATTTACCTGTGGAGCGTTCAGAAACCTTTGGAACAAAACAATAAAGGACTTTAATCACCATGAAACGCACACGGATACACGTATATACAACAGCGATTGACTCTAATTACACCGCACACAAGGGGTATATTCCAATCCCCTCCAATGTGCGGAATATAAAGTCAATCTGCCCCGTGCTGCACAATGCTGAAGGGTACATTTCTCTGTTGAAGGAACTTGACGAGGAGCAAATCCTCAACGAAATGCGCATTGAGGACGACAAAATGCACATTAACTCAAAGAAAGTTGACGTAAGCGTTACGCCTGACAACTCCGACATAAAGTTTGTTTTAAAACTGACAAAAATTATCCGTACTGCTAAAATTACTGGTGTTACGCAAGACCTGAGATACGAATATCTCACTTCTGGTGCGATATATCGAGATTATACGTATTGGAAAGTTGATGAAAACGGAGTGGCTGATAAAACACACACACGTCGTTTGGTTGTATACAAAGGGAAAGAGTTCACTGATGAAAGTGGAGAACGCTATGTGCTTGGGTTGAATCAGGACCCGAAAAACGTTTACAATACGGCTTGTACGTTGAAAATCATAATAGAATACGAGGAAGATGTTTAATTTGAACGACTATATTAAGCAGGAAATGAACGCTCGCGGGATTTATAAATATAAATATGTCCCGGAGCATGTTGACATTTATCACGCCAACACGCAAATAGACCTTACAAAAAACATTTATCTGTTTATCAGTAAGGATATTGACGTGCAGACACCTGTCAAAGTGGAGTTGATGAGTTTTGACAACTATTATGTTTTCACAAAGACTGTTTTGCAGACTTCATTTATGTCGCAGTTTCAGTTTTTTAGTCAAAGCCTTGAAATCAAGGTTACACAAATTGACAATCAGACTCAGGACGCGAAAAATATGAATGTATATGTCGGCAACAGTGCGCAGTTTGTCCCGTTCAGGCTCGAATTTATAAGAATAATCCCTTTATTTGAAGACTAAATTATGGCAGAGAAATTCAAAATCATAGGCTTGGGTAATCCGGCGGCGGCAGTAACGGCGGCTACGTTATTAAAAGACAAAGAGTTTCGTCAAGATGCTGGGGCTGCTGTAAACAAAGCGTTTAAAGTTTTAGGCATAACAGCAGGCGCGATAACAGTATTTGTTGTTACTAAAAAGATTGTCAAGAATGTAAAACGCAATGCTGAATTAAGAAAGATGAAATCGGAGATAAACGACAAAAAATTAAGTTACTCCGAATCGTGGTATATTCAACAGGCGGATACGCTGAAAAAAGCAATGCCGTCAGGCAGTCATTGGTATAGTTGGGCAACAAACAACTACCAAGAAGAAAATATTATAAGCACGCTTGAAAATCTTAAAAATTCTGACGATTGGAAAATGTTGTGCATTAAATACGACAAAGACGAGTATAACCGAAATCTTACGACGGCATTAAAAGAAGACGATGAAACAGATGTTGCCAAATACAAAGATATTTTGGCAAAAATCGGAGTAACATTATAAAACAACTAAAAAAATGAATACAACAGCAGTAATAGGCGTAGTGGCAGGTGCGGCGGCATTGGGCGGCGGAGCATGGGCTTTGCTGCGCTGGCGCAAAAAGAAAAAACAACAACAGGAAGAAGTCAGCAACGGCGGCTCAAAAAAAGGCACAACAAGCAGCACGACATCAGGCAGCACCCTTTGGAACGGTCTGACATCGGCGCAGACCTTGCAGTTGCAAACCAATCTTAATGCTACACGTCAGGCGTTTTTATCTGACGAAAAAAATAACAAAAACGGCGCAGAGGCAAAAGCGTTTTTGAAACTGTTTAATGCTGATTTGAAACTTGACGGCAAATACGGTCCAAAAACTTTAAACGCAGTTAAAGCCCTTCAAACGTATCTTAACGCAAAAGCAGGCGCAAACATCAAAACAGACGGCTATTATGGAGAGGAAACCGACAACGCCTACGACAACTGGGCAAAGAAATCAAAGAATTATGCCGGCAGTAAAAAAGTTCTGTCAGGATTATAAAAAACCGCTTTTAATTGGTTCAGGTATGGTTTTGATACTTACAGCGATGGCTATTGCGCGGAAAATAAACTCAGCAGGGCGCAAACTTATTGCAGCGGCAAAAAAGTACGTCGGCATACGCGAAAAGTCTAACAACTCAGGCTGGGATAACACCACGTTTGAAAACAAAATGAAGTCAGCGGGTTGGTCTAACGGTGCGGAATGGTGCAACTTTTTTGTCAAAATGCTCCTTCTTGAAATCTCCAAAGGCAAAGCAAAAGAGTTTTTTGAGAAAAACATTTCAGGCAGCACACAGCAGACTTGGAAAAACCTGCAAACGCCGTCCAAATATCACGAAGTTTTGAAAACACCATGCAAAGGCGCACTTATTCTTTATCAAAGAGTCAGCGACCCTTCGCACGGACATATCGAAATTTTTGTCTCAAAAGGCAAAAATGGCGGTTATTATGTTGTTAGCGGCAACTCCGACATCGGAAACGGCTCTCAGGGCGTAGCCTACAAAGAGAGAGAAAACGGCTTGGACGGCTGCAAAATTTTAGGTTACATTAAAATAAAGAGGTTGAAATGATAACATTATATCAAGAAGTTACAACCGTTACAGAAATAATGGCAGGAAGCGACGGACACTATTTTAATGTCCCGGTCAAACACACTACGTCAAAACCGATAAAGTTTCCTGATACAATTTTTACATACGAAGGCTGGACGTGTGATTATGTTGCCAAAAAAATGTACCGTTGGCGTTATACTGAACGCGAACAAGTCTATTATATGGATGCCTCTTTGATAGATGACACAAACAACGTTCCCTCGCCTGACGACTGGCTTAGAACACGCGGCAACAAAATTGTCTGCACGTATTATGCAGAGACCGATTGGTGTCCGCCAACAACTAAGGAAAAAGGCAACCCGTCAGGACATTTCGATAATGTTTGGCTTATGTCATATCAAAAAGAAGACGATTCGGAGGTTTATTTGTATGAATTTACATACGACAACCGCGATAATATTCTGATTCAACGCTCAATAGAACCGCGTATTCATGTCAACCAACCGCCCGGACCCGGAAATATTTTAGGCGAGGTAGTGGACATCAACCAAAACAACAACGAGGAAAACACCGACGACCCTAACGAGGTGTCAAACGACCCGGAAAACAGTGGTTATGATGATTCAGGCGATGACAATACAACATCAACAGATGATGATAATGTGCCACCTATTGACACCGATAACGTATAAAACATAATGTAAATGGAAACAGATTTGATAAACATATTTCAAAGTTTTGCGTTCCCGGTTGCGCTTGATGTGGTTTTGATTTTTGTTATACGCTACATTGCGAAATGCTTTTTGGAAGAAAGCCGCAAACGCGAGGACGAGGCGGTTAAGACCCGCGACCAGTTTATAGCGTATCTACAACAGAACCACATCGACCTGACAGCCGCGCTTATGGAAAACGCAACGGCTATGAAAGAAAACGCTCAGGCATTGAATAAATTTTCAATGGTTTTGGAGAATATGGAAAACAAGTTAAACAACATAAAAAATTAGAAAAAATGGCAACAACTAAAAAAAGAGCAACAAAAAAAAGTTCAAAAAAGTTTACCGCAATGAGCGGTTTTAAAACCTCTATGAGCGGACTTTCAGGATTCCGCAAAAAGGGTAAAAACGCCACCAAAGACGGCGTAAACGTTACCTTTGACGAAATTGTGCATTACGCTCAAAAAGACATGGAAAAGCGCGACGGCGTAAAACCTTCGCTCGAAATGATTAAGAAAACAGCGTATTATCTTTTCGGGGCAATAGCGGACAACCTGTCAAAAGGCGACAAAGTTTGTGTTTCCGCGCCTGAACTCGGAAGTTTCAAGACCACGGTTCGCAAATACAGCATTGGCGGCAAGTCAGGCAAAACCAAAACCGTGAAGTTCACGCCCAATTCGGCTTTCAAAGAAAACGCAAAACTCGGCAGAAAATAACATCATGAAACAAAAATTCTACGCCCTTGCCGACCTTATAATCAGCAACATTGAAGGCGGCTACTACTCCCCTATCCGGCACAAGTCCGCAGCAATGATGGACAGCGGCGAAACTATGTTCGGAATGGACCGAAAACACGGCGGCGACGATATAAACAACTCAGCAGCAGGGAAAAAGTTTTGGGCGATAATAGACCAAAATTCAGCGGCTTGGTCGTGGAATTTCAAAGGCGGAAAATTTGAGAAACAACTCAAAAAACTTGCCGCTGAAATGATGTACAACCGTTTTGAAAAATATTCAAAACTTTACCTATCCACTAAGGCGCAGAAAATTGCAAACAAGTCTGAAAGGATTTTGCTGCATTTTTTCTATGCCTGTTGGAACGGCGCGGGCTGGTTCAA
>JAEEGK010018435.1_pt1 | contig 15101 bp, 8 predicted proteins | sample 8958771 | NCBI WGS metagenome assembly JAEEGK01 (sample SAMN16246547, study PRJNA631951) | gut metagenome | biome: gut microbiome; feature: rumen; material: SC-attached | host: Bos | place: Iran: Karaj | collected 2018-10 | reverse complement strand
ACCAATAGCACAATAAACTTCTAAAAAATAAGTAAAAACTCCATTTATAAGACTTTTAATAATAATATTATTAAAAGATAATTTTGCAGCAATATTATCTAAAGTAGGATAACCAAAAATTCTAACAAAAGCAAAAACTAAAATAGTAATTGCCATTGGAATAGTTTGTCCTATACAAAAATATAATAAAGAACAAAAAAAAAATATATATCTAAAATAAGTTCTATTTTGTCCTGTAATTACACTAAATAACATTTTAATTGAAAAAATACTGACTTCATTTTTAAAAATATTTTCAAAGAAATTTTTATATTTTTTTGCTTTAATATGTTTAAAACTTAACAATGAACATCTTACTAAAGTTGTTAATGCAGTTTCAAACATTAAGATATAAAATTTTGGAGCTTTTTTTATATTTATTTCTTTTTTTTGTTCTATTAATTCATCATGATTAAAATAAGGACCACAAATACAACAATCTGGACACCAATAAACATACCATGGATTAGGTTTTAATTGATCTTTATTTTGGTTTTCTTTTTCTACTTCTAATAATTCATCGTTTCTTATTGTACTTGATATAATGTTTGTTATGAAGTACAATATAATAATATTTTTTAAATTCATTTTTTTAACACTAAATAATTTATATTATATATTTTTTATATATTTTTTTATTTTAATTAGGGTTCTATTTTTTAATTTTCTTATTTTATATTTTGAATTTATAAAAGTTATTATATATTTTATTATTTATTTAATTATTATTTTTATAGAAATTTTTAAATTAAATTTTTATTCATTTTCTTTAAATTTTTTAAATTGAAAAAATAAAAATGAAAAAGAGATGGTTTTATCAAATTGATATTTTAAGTCCTGCACCAATTCTATATGTATTTAAAGAAAAAAGAAGACCAACTTATTTAGGGGCAATATTAACAATAATTATGATAATATTTACTTTAATTTTTACTATTCAATTATTTGTAAAATGGATAACTCATACAGATTATGCTGTTGGTTATAGTAAAATAAGTTTAAATGAAACTAATTCTTTTGATTTAAATGATGGACTTTTTGCTTTTAATTCTGAATTTTTTGAAAAAGAATTGAATAATAATTATTATTTTAAAATATATTTAATTAATGATTTAAGTGAATTAATTGAATTAAATTATTCTAAATGTAATTTATTTAATGAAAAGAATTTTAAAGTCCATTTAGATTTTGAAAAAACAAAATATTATTGTTTAGATAAAAATATAAAAATAATACTATCAAATTATTTAAATGGAAATGAAACTTATTTATCATTTAAAATATTAAAAAGAAATTTATCATATAAACCATTATATCATGATATACCATTTAAATTCATATTTAGTATACCAAAAATTCAACATTCAAATTTTGTATTTCCAATAAATATAACTAAATTTTTATTTGAATATAAATTATCAACTGAATATTATACACAAATTGACAACTATTATAAAACAATAGAATACGAAACTTTATCAGGTTTTATTTCTTTAAAATCAAAAATATCATTTATTGCTTATTTTGATGAATCATTATCAATTAAAGAAATATCAAATAAATTATTAAATGAAAGTAATAGTGATAAAATTGGAGAAATTAATTTTCATTTGAATTTAATTAATATCGATAAATATTCAAGAATTTATCCTTTAATTCAAGAAATTCTTTCTCAAATTGGAGGAATAATTTCAATTTTTTTTCAAGGAACTTCTTTATTTATGTCTATTTTTGCTTCTACTAAAAATAATTATGTAATTTTTAGTCATATTGTAAATAAACATAATGAAAATCTTAAAATAAAAAATAAAATAAGTAGAAATGATGTTTATCAAAATTTAAATTATTATAATGGTTATAATACTGATATTGATACTGATAATAGGAAAAAAAAAAGTGATGAGAAATCTTCTTTTACTAAATCAATTTATTCAAGTAATAAAATGTTAAATTTAGAATCAATTGAAAATAATAATAATAATAATAACAATTGTAATAATATAAAAAAAAATTCAAATTTATTAAAAAGAACAAAAACAAATGTAAGTGAAGAAAAAAAAAGTACTTTTGATAAAATAATAGGAAATAATACAATAAGTAAAGGAGGAATACTTAAAAAAATTTCTTTATGTAATTCATTTTTTATTGAAATTTTTCCTTTTAAAACAAGAAATAAAAAAATATTAAATATATCTGAAGATTTTATGAGAGGATGTCTTGGTATTGAAAATATTATTAAAACTTATTTAAGAATGAATCAAATTATGAAATTACTTAATTATGATAAGAGAAAAATAGTTGATGAAATGGATTATGATATAATAAAAAATATAAAAAAAATAGAAAGTGGAGAAGACGAAATAGAAAAACAAAAAAAAAAGAAAAACAAAAAAAAAAAAATAGTATTCTCACTTTAAAAAAACTGTAATAAATAAATAAAATATAAATAAACTAAAATTCAAAAAATAATAAAATAAAAAATTTAAAATTACAAAAAAAAGAATAAAATAAATAAAACAATAATAATATAAGCTAAAAATAATTTTAAAATAAAAATTTACAAATTAAATTTTCTTTCATTATAATTCCCAGTAAGTGCATAATATTCTTCAATTTGTCTGGGAATTTCTTTCAAAACTTCATCACTTAATTCTTGATTTCCTCCTTTAAATTGATCATACATAACAAATTGAACTAAATCTCTTTTAGTAACTCTTCCATTATGATCAGTTAAAGGAAATTCATCACCATCTAAAATAATCATATCTTTAAAATTTGCTTTTCCAATTCCAATAATAATAACACTTATTGGTAATTCTGCACAATCAATTAATAATTCAATAGTTTCTTTCATATCATTAATTATTCCATCTGTTAATATCATTAATATTTCATAATAATTTTCATTTCTATTTTTTTCCATTTTTAATCCTATTTCTTGCATAATTTTTTGTAAAATTGGAGAAAAAAAAGTTGGACCTGAAAATTGAATTTTTTTAAGTGATTGTTTATAAATTGATAATACTTCTTTAATTGATTCTATATCAGGAGATTTTTTAAAATTTATATTAAAACAATGATTTACTTCATTTTCATTATAAGGAATTCCACCAAAACCATATACTGGAAATTTTTGATCTTTATCATAAATTCCTACTATTGAACCACATGACTCAATTGCATTTTCATAATCATTTTTATTTTCACTATCATAATGTAATGAATTTTTTTCTGTTGGTTTTCCATTTGATATTGTGTAATCTATTGCTATATTTAAATTTATATTTATTCCTTTTTGTAAATAATCAATGAATGTATTTTTTTTTTTGAATTCATGTTTTATATATAATAATCCTTTTTTTTCATTATTTTCATTATTTTTTATATTGTTTTCATTTAATTGTGTATATATTGTTAATGGAGAATTTATATTATTTAATGAAAATTGAACATAGGAATTTGGATATAAAAGATTTTTTGTTTTATATATTTCCATTATTATTTTTTGATCTAATTCATTACATAAAAAAAAAGAATCTATTCTTATTTTTTTTAATGTACTTATATTATTTTTTGGCGTAAATTCTGTACTTTTATAACAAGATCTCCATAAATTTCCATCATTATTATTTTTTAATATGAAAAATCTTTCATCATTATCATTATCAAAGAATTGGAATTTTATATCAGAAAATTCACTTATTAAATTCTCTAATTTATCATCTTTTTTTAATGTTTTTATTTCTAATTGAATATCACAAATTTCATTATTTGATTCAGTAGTATATATTTTTTTTAATGTTTTAAAATCACACTTTCCCATAATATGAGATACTGAAAAATCAATTGTTGATATTTTATTTCCTTCTTCAAAAATTTGACATCTTATCATTTGTTCTTTTTCAAAATAATAATCAAATATTAATGTAGTTCCATAATTAATTGTAAATCCTGAAATTTCTTCTGTTTGTTTTATAAAGTCATATTGACCATATTTTTTATTATTACAAATAAAAATTTTAATACTATAATTTAAAGAGTCATTTATTACATTTAATAAAGTAATGTATAATTCAACTTTTTTTGATAAATTATCTATTCCATTATTTGATATCTTATTATCTGTTTTTTTATTAAAAAAAAATTCACCTTTTGGAACATTCTTTATTATATTATAATTAATTGTAAATTCATCTAATTGTTCAAAATCATTTGTCATAAGCTTATAACAATGCTCTTTTTTAAAATTTATTTTTTCATTATTTCTTTCTTTTGAATTTTTACTTAAATTAGGTAAATCTTCTGAATATATTTTTTTTTTAAAATTTTCATTAAATGTATTACTTTTTTTTATATCAATTTTATCATTTGATAATTTATTTAGTGAATTTATTTCAGTTTCTTTATTTGTATAACTTTTTCTTAAATTTTTTCCATTTGAATGACATATACCCATATTTTAAATTATTTCTTTGTTATTGAAAAAAAAAATATAAATTATCACTAAAATATAAAAAAGAAATAAATATTGAATAATAATTATTTAATTAATTATTACAAAAATTTTTTTAATAAGTACTTTTAACTTCAAATAATAATAACATATCATCTTCTGTTTCAATACCATTTCCATCTTTAATTATACCAAATCCTTGTAAAAATATATTAATAACCCAAAAACTAAGAATAATAATAGTTAAAATTAATTTTATTTTTTTCATTATTTTATAAATAAATTTCCTTTTATTAATCTCATCTTCATAAAAAATAATGTGATTTCTTATTTTTCTATTATGAAATTCATGATTATTTCTATATTCTTGAAATTCATTATCACCTTTTAATTTACTTTTTAAAATTAAAAAAAAAATTTCATGAATAATACTAATTATAATAGTAATTATAATAATAATAAAAATATCATATCTTCCTAAATAAAAATAATCAAAACCAAAAGGAGTAATTACAGCAAAGAAAAAAGCAGTAAATCTTTTTTTTTGTCTATATGAACATTGAATATCGGTTGATTTATCTGCTATAGTTAAATAAAAATTTTTTATTGTTTTATATCCTTTTTGACAAATACATTTTATTGAATCATTTTCTACAATTGGAAAACCATTATATGAGCATATTTCATTTTTAAATAATAAATGACTTTGTAAATTATTTACATCATATGGCATACTTATTATATTTTGAATAATGAAAAATAAAATATTTAGTAAAAATTTAAATAACATTATTTAAAAATGCTTTATACAAAAATTATTTTTTAATTAATATATAATTAATAATTATAATTAATTTTGAATTTATATATATAAAAATAATTAATCATTATTTATTTATCAACTCCATTAACTTTTTTTTGGCACCATCATATATATATAATGTTTTGAATTTATAAAAATAAAATGCGAAGTTTTTTTAGACTTCCTTCTTTTTTCATAAAAAAAACAAATGAAGTGGAACAAAATAAATATAATGAATTTGATTGTGAAATAGAAATAACAAGAATGTTTGATTTAATAAAAGATGGCTGGAAAATAAAAATATCAGAAGATTTTAATCAATATTTCAATGGAACCAAAATGGATTTATTAATAGGAATATTTGGTGATAAATTTTCAGGAAAAACTTTTTTACTTCAAAAAATAATAAATGAAGCATTAATTACAGATAGAGATTTAAAAAGAATGGAAAAAAAAGAAGAAGGATTGAGATCAAGTCTTTTTTTTAAAATAAATAAAGAATATAAGATAATATTCTTAGATTCTTTAGGTTCAAATTTAACACCAAAATCACTAAATTTTTTCAATAGAATAAAACAAATAGATGAGAATTTAGATGAATTTGAAAAAGCTAAAAGAAGAAGAGATTATGAAACCATTGCAATAATAAATGAATTATTTATTAGAAATTTTGTTATTAATATTTCAAGTATTTGTTTATTTGTTTGTCCTTATTTAAATGGTTCTATTTTACATAGATTAAATGTAATTAAATCACAATTTACTAAAAAAGTTATTATTGTTCATAATATTCCTTCATTAGGTACTTTAAATGATATTGATATTTATTATAATGAAATACTTAATCCAGAATTAAATTTAGTAAAATGTCCTATTATAAATACTAATTATCATTATTATACTTCTACTGAAAAGCATAATGAAAAAGAAGAAATAATTGTTCATGTTATTCTTGGAAATGATAATAATAAAGAAATTAAAGAATATAATAATGTTATTATAAATTATTTAAGACTTCATATTATGTCTAAACCAAAAAAAGAATTTGATTTAAAAGAAAAATTAAAACATTTCTGTGAAGCTTTCGCTAGACAATATTTTGATGTGAAACAAAAACCAAATTTAGCAATTGATGTGCAAAGTATTTTTGTTTCTCAAGATATGGTTGAAGCACTATATAAAAAAAGTTTTATTCAAATACAAGATAATTTAATATCATATCAAATTGTGCCAAAAGAACAACTTCCATTCTATAATTTAAGATTTAAAAATATTACTTTAGATTTTATAACTGGAAGAGAACAGAAAAATGATCAATTAAAAATTACTCAATATAAAATTTATTATTGTGGTTCAGAGTTATTTGTTGAATTTTATCCATTAGGTAATATTACTATAGACAAAATTCACCCAAATATTGATATTCACTCTAAATATCAAAAAATAGAAGTTAAAGGAGAATATATACTTGATCAGAGTGTAAATAAGAATTTATTAAAAAAAGAAGAAATTATTACTGATTCAGTAAGTAGATATAAATCTTTTATACTTGAAGATTATGTTTCAAAAGATTATTGCCTTTTAAAAAAAATAATTAATAAAGAAATAATTAAAAATGGATTAATTAAAATTACTATAGAAATTGCTGTAGATTTTGAATGTGACGTAGAAAAAATCGAATTTGATTAAATAAAAACATATTTTTATTATAATTAATTTATTTTTGTAAGAAATATTTTTTTTATTTCATATAAAAAAATGCCCCATAATCTGAAGAACTTGATTGATAATTATTCATATTTTTTGATGATACTGGATTATTGTTTTTATTTGGAAATCCATTATTATTAATTTCATTATCATTATTAAATTCTCTTCTCCTTATTATTTTTTGTATAGTAGATTGTTTTTTTGGAATTTCAGTATTTCTTTTTAATTTTCTAAAATTTTCAGAATTATTTTCTTTATCTTCAGTAAAATATTCTTTTTTATTATCAAAAATATTTCTTCTATTATAATTACTATCATAATTATTATAATTATTATAATTATTAATATTTTTTATTTCATTTTTTTTCTTATCATCATTAAAATAATCTTTATAAACAACAAAATTATTATTTTGTTGAACATAATCTTTTAATTTATAATGTTTATTTAAAAAATTTAAAAATTTTCCACTTGGTCTATCATAACCTAATTTCCTAGGTTCAATATTTTCTTTATTAATCATTTCTTCAAATATAATTTTTCCAAAACCATTTCTTTGACATTTTTCATAAACATAAAAATCAAGAACACAAATTGGATTTATTTCTGTAATTTTTCCAATATCATCATATATAAATAAATGTTTTTTTCCTACTTTTATAAATCCTATAAAAATATTTCCATCACATTTTAAATAAATTCTTTGATCTGAATTAAAAAATTTATCTCCTGTTGTAATTACTGCACCTAAATTTTGTGACTATTTGTAATATATATTTTATAAAATAAAAATTTTTATTTTTATTTTATTATATATATTATATTAAATAATTTTTTTTCTTACTTCTGAAGACAATTTTCCAACTGTATCTAATAAATAACATAAATTTTCATAATTTTGTCTTGAATATTTTCCTGGATTACTTCCGTCTAAAAATACTATTCCATTGTGAGAAGAAAAATTTGATGACATCTCTATGTCAAAATTGAATTTCATTTTTGGAATTTATTTTAATATTTTTTTTAATTTTAGTAAATTTATTTTTTTAGATGAATAATTATTATTTATTATTTATTAATTTTTAATTTATTTAATATTTTTTTTAATTAATTAAATTTAATAAAAAATAAGTTAATTTAATCAAAAAATATTTTTTTTTCTTCAATTTATTTTTTATAATTGAAATAAAATAAAAATATCTTTACATTATTATATATATCAAAAAACGTTTTTATTATTTTATTTGTTAATTTCAATATTTTTTTAATTATCTTTTTTAATTTGTGGATTATTAATATCGCCTTTTTCATTTAAATCAATAGGATTTTGATTATTCATAAACATTTGATAAAAAAGTGGATTTCCTTGATTAATTATAGAAGGATTAAAAGTAATATCTCTTCCTTGATTAGTATTATTTAAATTTGGAATATTTCCTAAATTATTAATATTAGATGTAATATTATTAATATTACTAATATTATTCATATTATTTATATTATCATTATTAGCATTATTATGAGTATTAAAAAATAAACTTTGAGGATTAATTGTTTGATTATTTAAATTAAATTGAGGAGGAAATAATTGATTTTGAATATTAGGAATTTGAGTATTTAAATTGGGATTATTAGTATTTTGATTAGGAATAAATTGAGTATTAATTTTATTTAAATTTGAATTTTGAGAATTTTTAATTTGATCAAACATATTTTGTTCATGAATATTAGGAATAGTAATATTATTAATTATAGGATTTAAGCCATTAATTTTTAAAGGAACACCAGAATTTTGATTTGGTTGTTGAAACATTAAATTAAAAGAATTATTTTTATTTTGATCTTTTTTATCATCATTATTATTTTGATTTAAATTTAAAGAAGGAATATTTGTAGGAATATTTAAACCAGGAATCATTGTAGTATTCATTGGAATTTGCATTTGTTTAATTATATTCATAAATGGTGGATTCATATTATTAATATTTGAAATAGGCATTTGAAATAAATTTGGTATTTGATTAGGGAAAAAAGTTCCTTTTTGTTCATTCAAAAAATTTTGATTTGATATTTGTTCCATAAATAATTCTAAATATTTCATAATATAACCTATAAAATATTTTTGTAATTGAGTATAATATTGAATTACATTAATTTGTTTTTTTAAATCTTCAATTATTGTCATCATATATGAAATCATTGAATTAGAAGAATTAGAATTATCATCTTTTTTTTCTTCTCCTTTTTTATTAGAATCATTTAACATTGCACTAATAATTCCTGTTAATTGATTAATATTTGATAAAACATTTAAATTATTTTGTAAATTATGAACATTAAAATTTTGTAATGATTCTGCAATTTTTGCAAAAGTTGCAGTTAATTCTTTTGTATTATTATTATTATTATTCATTGTTGAATTTCTTGGTATATTCATATAAAAAGGAGGAATTTGATTTTCTAAATTATTATTTAATCCTGGAATAAAATTTTTTTGATTTTCTTCTGTATTCACTTGTTGAAAATCTTTTGGTGTTGTATTTTCATTTATATTAATAATATTATTGTTTATAGAATTTGAATTTTGATTATTTGAATTATTATTGTTTATATTATTTATATTATTTTCATTTTGAGGAAATGATATTGGCTTTGAATTAATTGAATTATTTCCTATTTGCTTATCAAGTACATTAAATATGTTTTCTTTTGGTTTTTTTTCATTATTTTCATTTATATTTTGATTTTTTTCTTCTTTTGTTTCAAAAATTAAAGATAAAGATTTACCGCCTAAAAATTGAGATAAAATATTATTTTTTTGAATACAATTTGAACAAATTAAAATATTACCTTCATGTTCTAATATTATTTTTAAATTTTTATCTTTATTTTTAAATAAATTTTTTTCTTCTTGTGTATAAGGTAATTTTTTAATTATCTCATTATAATTAATTAAATTATTTTTTTCATTACATAATAAACAAGAATCATTATTTTGAGTTGAACAATTTTTACAAGGACAATTTTTTTGACAAACAAAACAAACCCATTTTAATTTTTGACTTTCATCTGAAACTAAATTTTCATATTTTTCTTTTGGTAATAAATTACTTATGCAATTATAACAGAAAAATAAATGACATTTAAAACATTCAAGATAAGAACTTTTTTCCTTTTCACATACATGACAAATATTAGTTTTTTCATCTTTTGTTTGAATTTCATTTTCAGGTTTTGTTTTATTTCCTAATAATTTAGTTTCTTCTTTTGGATTTTCAATTATTGGATTACTAGACATTTTATAATAATTATAAAAATTCTTTTGATTAGAAATATTTCTGTTTTAAGATATATTTAATATTTTTAAATTAATTATTTTTTTTTCTTATTTTATTACATCAAATTAATACAATTAAATTAAATTGAACAAACCATTAAAAATAATATTAAAATTAAATATATTTTTTTCTTAATTTTTAAATTTTTAATTCTTTTTTTTTTCATTTTTTAAATTAAAAATAAAATATATAAATTTATTTCTTTAAATATAATTTCTTAAATAATTCTTCATATTGAGCTAATTCAGATTCATAATTAGGAATATTATAATTTTTCAAATTCATAATTAAATTAGAAGCAAAAGTTTCATCACAAACTTGTTTAATTTCATCACCATAAATATTAATAAGATCACAAACTAAAGAAATCATATTTTTCAAAATTTTAGGAGCAATATAAACTTTATCATTAACAATTGCTTTAAAAAATTTAAAAATATTTGGAATATAAGGATTAAGTAATTCAATTTTATCTTCAACAGAAAAAACTATACAATTAAAAGTCATAATTAATTCAAATCTTAAATTAATAATAAAATCAATAGTGTCTTCATCATCATCATTATTTACATTAACTCCCATTTCACAAGCTGAAAATAATAATTGCATAACTGTATTTAAATACTGAGAAAATTTTAATCCAATTCTAAATGCAATTTCGCCTAAACAACTTATTGCAATTGTCTTATTTTCTCTATTAACATCATTTGAAGTACAAACATTAATTAAAAGTATTATTATTTCATTAACATTACTTTCAATATTATTTTTTATTGCTCTTATTATATTTAATAATGAAACTAAACCACTTTTACATAATGAATTTATATTAAATGTATTTATTGAATAATTAATATATGGATAATAATTTTTAAATATTTCTGTAAAGGATATTTTCATATTTGTTGATAAAGATGCTAAAGCTAAATTTGCTTCTTCAAAAACAGTTTTTCTTAATTTAAAAACATTTTCTGTTAATTCCCAAATTTTTTTCCCTAATTCTATATCAATTTCACTTTTATATTTATTAAATATAATTCTTAATATTGCATAATAATATTCTTGTAATTGATATATTCTATCTGGATTTGAACCATTTGAAATCATATTTTCAAATTGATTTACAGTACTTTCTATTTCTTTTAAAAATTGTAATAAAATTTCCATTATTTTATCTTGTTTATCATGTGAAGAATAATCAATTAAAGTTCCTATTGTAATTAATCTACTTAATGTTAATTTTAAATCTTCACTTTTTGAAATTGCTTCATTAATTGCTGGAATATATAAACTTTTTACTATATCATCAAAATAATTACTTAATACATTAGAACTTTTATTTGTATTTAAATCACCATTAAATTTTATTATATTTTGTAATGTTGTACATATATTTAAAGCGACAGTTATATTTGGATTATTTAAAGAATATAATAATGAAGGTATTACATTAGTAAATTTATTTGGTTCTATTAATTTAGGATATATTTTAGTTATTTTTGTTAAAAGAAAAGATGCACTTTTTTGTAATTTAATATCTTGATTTATATCAATATCTTTAAATATTCTATTTAAATTACTTGATATTAATTGAATTATTTCACTTTTATAAATTGTAGGTAAAGAACTTGAAAGTAAATACCAACATATACATTTTTCATTTACATTATTACAATTTATTATTTGTTTTAATAATTTTTGGAAAAAAATTCCAATATTATTCATATCAATAACTCTTACTAAAACACTTAATATATATAAACAACCTTTTGATAAATTCCATTCATTTTCATCTTCATCATCTTCAGGAACTTTAACAAATTTTAATATTAATTCTTCTAATTCATTACTAATTCTATTAAAATATTTTTTTGAATCATTATTTGCATTTTCAATTTTTAACCCATCAACACTTTGTTTAATTATAATTTTATTTGATTCTCTTTTTAATTCTTCATCACCAATAGAACAAATAATTTCAATCCCAAAAAGTGCTAATCTTTCATTTGATTCAAATTTTCCATTAATAATATTAAAAGAAAATTTAATAATTTGTTCAAAATAAGGATTAATATAATCATAATAAGAAGAAATACCTAACATTTCAATAAATAACATAGCAATTTTTTCTAATATATCATCATTATTTTGATATTTTTCACCAACAGAAAAAATAGAATTCATTATAATACTTATTTCTTTTTCATTAGAAAAATTTTTTTCTGCTAATTTAACAGTATAAAAAAGTGATTTTAAGACTTGAATAAAAACATTAATATCATTTTTATTATCATTATCAATTAAATTTTGAATTAATGAATTCATAATATTATCAACTGTATTAGAATCAATTAATTTAATATTAATTTCTTCACAAACATAACCTAAAGTTTCAATAGCAGAAAGTTTTAAATTAATATTTTCATTAAAACAATTTTTAGTTAATGAATCAATTAAATCAGGCCAATGAGTCATTATTGGTTGTTCAATTTTACAAATTGAAGAAATTACATTTGATGCACTTGTTCTTATTTCTTTATGTTGAGATGCTAAAGTTGATAAAACTAATAATTTAATTTGATTTTTTTCTTCTTTTGATATTTCTTCTTTCCATTTTTTTTGTAGATTTTCATAATGAATTAATGAATTTTTCATTAAAATTGCACTTAATTGACGAATATTTGATGGTTTATTTTCGTTTGATAAAATATTTCCTAATGTTTGTAAAAAGTTTGATAAATTTTCTTGTGATAGTTTATTTAATTGATTGAATGCATTCTGATTTGTGTTTTTGTCTGTGATTAATGCATTTGATAATATTTGCTCTATGTTTTGGTCTTCTTGAGTCATTTTTTTGGTTATCTTATTGGTTTTTTATTTTTTTTTATTTAAATTTTATAGATTATTTTTAAATTGTTTTAAAATGAATTTTTTACAATTATTCTTTTTTTTAAATTTTTAATTATTAATTGGTATTTAATATAATTTAAATGTTATTTAAAAAATATTAATTTTGTTTATTTTCATATAGAATATTAAAATAATTTAAATAATTTTTAATAATGAATTAATAATAAATTAAATTTATTTTTTTTATTTATCATATAAATGAAAATTTTCATTTAATTATTATATTTTAAAATTATAATTTAAAAAAGATTAATTATTCCAAAAAATATTAAGGAAAATTACAGTAATAAATGACAAAAGAAAAGCTGTAATATATATTTTTCTTTGAAATTTCATTGAATTTTCTCTTACTTTAATCCCTAATTCCTTATATTGTGAAATTAAAAATTTAAACTTTGAAGAAATTATCATATTATTTTTTTTATATTCTAAATAACTTTTATTATCATTATTACTTAAAACATTTTGGTTATATTTTTTGAATTTATCAAAATAACTTTCAGGAATATAATCCATTTGAATTTTAAGTGAAAGTAAAATAATACTAATTTTATTCATTATTTCTTCATATCCTTTAATTACATTTTCTAAATTATTTTCATCATCAACATTATATATTTTTAATAACATTTCTTGATAAATTGAATTTAAATAGTCTTTTTCTTCAGGAGAAATTTTATTAGAATTTTTATCAATTATTGCTTTTAAATAAATTGCAAAATCTGGTGGAGTCTTTGATTTTTTTTCTACTATTTTTGATATTATTTTCATTTTACTTTCTTCATATTCTTTAAATTTATGATTTATCAATTTTATTTTTTTAAAAGAATTTAATCTATTATTCTTTTTGTCAAATATATTTAATTGATTATCTTTTTTATCTAATTTAAATTTTTTTATTTTACATTGTTCAAAAAATTTTTTTTGAATTTCCTCTAATGAATTCTTGATAGTTGGTTTAAATGATAATTTCTCAGACATTTTTTTCATTATTATTTTCTTTTCTTCAATTTTTATTATTTCATCAATTTCTTTAAGTGGAATTTGTAAATTTGTAATATTATAATTATTTTTTTTAGTATTTGGTTCATTATTTTTAAACAAATTATAATTGACATTTATATAAAATTGATTTATATTATTTAAAATATTTTTATTATTTATTGTGTTTAATTGTATATTTTCGTTATCTTCTCTGAATTTTTTTATATTTTGAATAATATATTGTCTATTTAAATTTTCTGTATTATCATATAATATATTTGAATTATTAATAAACAATCTTAGAGAAGAAGAATCAATTAAAAATTGTTTTCTTGAATTTTCTATAATTGGTTTTGTTTTATCAAATTGATTTAATTGTAGATTTTTATTATCTTTTTTGAATTGTTTTATTGAATAAAATGAATTCAAAATATTACTGAATGTTGATTTTTCAAATTGATTCACATGAGGATTTTTAATATCTATTTTGAAATTTTTTAAAAATTTATTATATGATTCTTCTATTTGATTTAAATTTTTTTCTTCATTAATATTTGTATTATTTTCACTTTTTTTTTCAATATTATTTAAAGAAGATTTATTGAATTGATTTAAATGATGTGATATATGATCAATTTTAAACACTTTAATATTATGTGAATTATTTAATAAATCAATTTCATTTATTTTTGATGTTTCAATTTTATTTAAATTTTTATCTTTCTTATCTTTATTGAAATTTTTAATATTATGAGAAAAATTATTTAATAAATCATTTTCATTTATTTTCGATGTTTCAATTTTATTTAAATTTTTATCATTTTTATCTTTATTGAAATTTTTAATATTATGAGAAATATTATTT
>JAEEGK010018434.1_pt1 | contig 15102 bp, 4 predicted proteins | sample 8958771 | NCBI WGS metagenome assembly JAEEGK01 (sample SAMN16246547, study PRJNA631951) | gut metagenome | biome: gut microbiome; feature: rumen; material: SC-attached | host: Bos | place: Iran: Karaj | collected 2018-10 | reverse complement strand
CCCAAATAAAAATAAATTTATTTAATAAAATCAAATATAAATTTAATTTATAATATATTTATTTTAAATTAGAATATAAATTATAATAAAAAAAAATATAAATTAATAATAATTAAATTAACACAAAAAATAAAAATATATAAAAATTTTAATTTCATATTTTAAAAATATTACTAAAGCTATTCATAAAAAAATATATTTATATTTAAATTATTATATAACAACATAATATTAATATAATATCTTTCAACATAATAAAATTATTTTATTTTTTAATAGAATAATTATTTTTATGTTTCAATTCCCAATCTTCTTTTTTCAAACATCTTCCTTGAGGAAACCATGCAATTGATTCTTTATCAATTTCATCTTTAACATAACTTTCAATACCAGTATATTCATTATGATCTTTCTCTTCAAGATAAAATATATAAAACAAATAATTAGTTATTTTATGATCTTCTAAATGTTTATTAAATCCATCTTTTCCTAAATAATATTTTTCAATATTTTCTCTATCCAATCCACAAATAAAACATATATTTTTTTTATCATTTTCTATTTCATCACTGTCATTTCTTAAATTTTTAAAAGTATCAACTATTAAACCAGAAACCATTTGAAATACCAACCAAACCATAATTATAGTATAACTAATATCAAGTAGATATCTAGTAATTTTTCCTTCACTATTATCATCATTTCCTTCTTCACTAATAAAATTACCTAAATTTCCTCCACTACTAAAAGTATTTGAATAAATAGATGCAAAACAATCTATCACACTTTGGCAAGAATATTCAGGCATATCTTTTTGAAAGTAATAAAAAATTATCAATGAATAAAAATAAACTAATATAAAAAAAAATATAAAAATATAAACTAATTGTTCTAATGGCTCGTAAACTGAACGTAAAACATTTTTTAAAATTGGTTGAGATATTATAAACTCTACTAAATGGAAACTAAAGAAAAAATAATGATATGACATAGCTAATATTGAAAATATAATATATGATAAGGCATATAAAACTGTTGGATTAATTAAAAGATTTAAATAAATTCCTAATTTTTTAAATAAATTAGAAATACCATTGAATTTTAATATTTTATCAATTCTTCTAATTTCTAATTCATTCATTTTTTTTATTTTATCTTCATAAACATCTTTTAAATAACTTCTATATATTTTTCTAAATATAATAGGTGCCTTTCTTGTTAAAAATTCCACAAAAATCAAAGCAGAAAAAATTGTTAAAATTATTCCAATTATTCTTAGAATTATATCAGAAGCCTCTTTTCCAAAATCAAATAAATCAACATTTTCTTTATCATTAACATATTCCATATTAAATCCAAAGAATATACAAAAATTCATAATAAACCCAAGTAATAAACATATTGTTTCAATAACATTTGGATAAATAAACAAAAATTTAAATGGACCTGCTTTTCTAAATAAACTTTCGAGTTTATACAATTGTTTTAAAGTTAAATACATTTGTTCAGATTCTCCTAAAATTGAATTTAATTTTGTTTGAAGTGTGCTTCGATTTGCTTTTTCTTCGAAATTTTTTATCATTTCATCTGATAAATTTTTAAAAAAACTTAATTTTGGACAAAAAACTTTTAAAATATCTTTTTGTTTTACTATTTCTATACTCAAACTATTTTCTTTAAATAAATTCATTGCATCTTTTATTATTTCAAAATTCGATGTCATTTCCATTAAATTTTCTTTTTCAACTTTTGATAATTTATGACTTTCTTTCATTAAAGATTTACTTAATTTTTTAAATTCAGTTTCTTCTGTTTCAATTTCAGCTAAATAAATAATAAAAAAATATAAATTAAATGCTCCTTCAGAAACTATTTTTTCATTGTTAATTAAATCATTTTCATCTATTTCAATTCCATATAAAAAAAATTCCATATTATTTTTTAATTTTAAATACAATTCACTTATTTTATCATAAATTAATTTATAATCAAAATCTCTTAAAATTTTTTTAATTACATCATCTTTCTTTTGTCTTCCTTCAATTAATGCTAATAAAACAAGACTTATTTTATAAATTAATAATGATTTTTGATAATTTGTTAATAAATAAAAAATTTTAAATTGATTTAAATTATTATTTTGTTGTTGATTTTGTAATTTTTCAAGTTCTTCTTCATTAATATTTTCATAATTTTCTTCTAAATAACTCATATCATCTTCATCATCTTCTTCATTATTTTTTTCTTTATCTTTTTTATTCTTTTCAACATGACTAAAAATACTTTTATTTTTTTTATTATTATTATTATTTTCATCTTTATTATTCAATTCAGTTTCTCTTAAAATTTTATCAACAATTTCAATAATTTTCGTATTATTAATAATTTTTTCTTGATTTATTTTACAAGGCCCTTGTAAAAATTCACAAAGAGTTTCAATAACAGCTAATAATCTCTTATAATATAATTCAGTTATATATTTAGTCATAATTTGATTTGTTTCAAAAATATTTCCTAATTTTCCTAAAAGCATATTCATATAATCAACAAGTTTTATAATAAAATTATAAGAACTTCTTTTATTAGGTTGTTCTCTTAAAAAATCTTGTAAATTTATAAAATGATTTTCAGTTAACAATTGTAAAAATTTTAAAATACTTACTATATAATCTAAATTATCATAATCTTTTTTTGGGTTTTTTAGACTTATATCATTTTGAAGATTTTGATAAATATCAATTTGAAACATATTATAAATGTAATTAAAAAAAATATCCGAATTTGAAAAATTTACAAATAATTGATAAAATTTTTGTTGACTGTCTGTGTTTCCTCCTTCAAGAACGTTATTAAAAAAATGTAATAAACTTGGGAAAATATTTTCATTAAATATTGAATTTCCTTCACATATTAATTTTAAAAAAACTTCTATTGAAGAATTATTTAAAAATAATTTTTGACAATGTTTCATAAAAATATCATTTAATTCAGAAAATTTTTCTGAAAAATAAAAATTTTTTTGAATAGTTAAATCATTTTTATTTGAAGGTTTTAAAATTTCTGGTTTAACTTCAATAAAATAAGCAAATAAATCAATTAAAAATTTAATTTGAGGATAATAATTAAATGAAAGATAATTTTCTTGAATGAATTTTATAAAAATATTAAATAAATGAAAATTATTTTCTTGATTTAAAATTTCATCTACAATCGCATTATTAGAACTTTCATTTATATAAAATTGAATAACTCTATGAAAATTAATTTTACTTTGCAATTGTTTGTCAAGAATTTTTATTTCTTTTATTACTGATTTTGTAATTCTTTTATTATTTTCTATTCTTTTTATAAAATCTTCTGTGAACATTATTGAAAAATATTTTTGATCTGTTTTATCAGTATGAATTGAAATTGAATTAAAATTAATATTGTTAATATTATTTTTTTTTAAAATATGTGTAAATAATGTGTTTGTTTTTGGTTCATTTAAATTTAATGTTTCAATTTTTGGAATTTCGAATTTATAAAAAAAATCTTTGAAATTACTTTTTTTAAAATTTATGTAAATTAAAATTTTTTTATAATATTCATTATTATTATTTATTAATTCTAAAAATATTTTTTTCCAATGTCGCATAATTGTAATATATGTATCTAAAGATTTTTTATATTCATTTTGATTTTTATATAAATCTTTTTTAAATAAAGAAGTTAATTGATAAATTATAGGAAAAAAACCTTTGAAAAAAAAAGTAAAAGCACATTTTTTAAAAATAATAATTATAATATTTTCATTATTATTAATATTATTTTTATTTTTTTCTTTTTTATTAATATCATTATTATTTGAAGTTGTAATGTTAATTCTATTTTGATAAATTTTGTATAAATAATTATTAATTTCATTGTATTGATTAATATCATCTTGTAAAATATTAAAATAATCATTAATATTTGTTTTTAAATAATTAATTTTCATTAATTGTTCTTGACCAATCATAGAAAATAATAAAAATGCATTAAATTTTGTTTTATAAAATGCTTTTAATTGGAATAAAATATTATTTTCAACAAAAGAAGATTCTTTATGATTAATTGAATAATTATAAAAATTTATTATTGATTCTAAAGCATTTAATTTTTTTATATCAAACTTTAAATTTAATATTTTTTCATACAAATTTTTTATAGGAAAAAGTTTTAATATTGTTACTTTTAATTTATCATTTGTTCTTATTAATCTATAACCGATTTTTATTAATAAATATAATAATTTATATCTATAATATGAAATTTTATAATCTTTTGTATCGAAAATATCATTTATATTTATATCAATACTATTTTGAAATAAAGGAAAAATTTTCATAATTTTTTTGAAATTTTCAATTATGTAATTATTATCATTTTTTAATATTAATATTAATCTTTTTACTATTGTAAGAGTTTGACAACATTTTTTTATTTCAAATAAATATTCTTTTTTTGATAATTTTTTTCTTTCAACAATAATATCTTTATTATTTTTTTTAAAATCTTTTAACATACCACCAAAAGTTTGTTTTTGCTCTTTTGAATTTTCATTTTCTTCATTTGTATTAGTTATAATATTATTATCATCATTATTATTATTTTTTTTATTTTTAATACTATTCACATTAAAAATTTTAACTTCATCTTCATCAAAATTGCTATCAAAATTATCAAAAACATTTTTAAAACTTTTTTCAGTAAATTCTTTATTAATAATAATTTCTTTAATAAATTTTAAATTTTCATTATCAATTTCGTTAGTTTTTGAAATAATTTCTCCTATTAAATTAATATAACCAATATTATAAAACGATTTAAAATCTCTAAAAAAATCAATAGTATTCGATATTTTAGAAATATTTTCAGGCGCATTATGAATTAAACATTGAAATAATTTAAATATTTTTTTAATTAAAATTTCTAAACAATTTTTATAATTTTCATATTTTAAACTTTCATCATCATCATTTTTTTTATTATCAGAAAAATTATTTTCTTCATTTTCAAATTTTTTTTCAAAAGAATTTTCTTCTTTCGAAAAAGAATTTTCAATGCTTTTATTTAAAGAATTTTCTTCTTTAGAATCATCAGAATATTCTTGATAAATTTCTCTTAATAAACCAAATAAAACTTCATTTAAATTAAAACTAAAAAAAATATTTTGAATAAGAAGCAAACTATTTTGTTTTTTATAAATTTTACTATTTTTAATATAACACATATCAATTAACTTCGATAATGAATTTAAAGCATTATTAAAATCTTTTGAAGTTTCATTATTATTTTCATTATTTGAAATATTATTATTATTATTACTATTATTAGATGAAATTAAATAAATATCATTTTCTTCATTTTTATTATTGTGATTATTATTAATATAAGATGTATTATTAATATTATTATTATTATTATTTACAAATCCTAAGCTATTTAATTTTGGGACAGTGTCGACTGACATCCATTTTTCTGTTTTTTCTGTTAATAAAGCAAGTTTGCTTATTAATTTATTACATTTATAATATTTATCTAAATCTTGAGGCTCATATAATAATGTTATGTTCTTTAAACAATCTACTAGTTCTCTTTTTTGACTATGAAGTCTTGTAAACATTGTTACTAAAATTTTTGTTAATTTTTCTTCAACGTTTATTTCTAATATTCGTTCTATTAAATTTTGTAAAATTTTAAAACTTATGCTATTTAAATATTCGTTGTTATAACTTATATAAAATTCATTGATGTTATTTTTTTTAATGTTGCTTGTAGGATAATCAATAAGGTAATTATTTTCTATTTCTTCTGTGTTATTTTTGTTTTTTAATAAATTTTTATTTTTTTTATATTTTAAATGAAGATTATTAAAAACTTGATAAAGATAATATTTATTTTCCATTAAAATTTCTTTAAAATCAAAATTTTTAAGAAATTCCATTTCACATATTTCATATAAAGTAATTTCGGAATTATGGTTATTATTGTTATTATTAATTTCATCATTATTATTATTATTATTAAATCCTAAAATATTAATATTATAATTGACATATTCTTTATTATTAATTTTTTCAATTATTTTATTATATAATTTATCATTTGCATTTAATAAATTTTCAAGAATTTTATTAATCATATCTTCTTTTTTAATATCAATAATAAAATCAATAACTTTACTAATTTGTTCCATAATATCAATAAAAACATTTCTTCTATCAGTTAGATCATTAGGTGAATTTAAATTCCCATTTTTTCCGCTTGTTAAAATAAGTTTTAAATCAATTAATTTTCTAACCAAATAATTAATATTATTTTGAGTTAACATATCATTTTGAGAAGCTTGTTTAAAATTTTGAACAATAATATTTTTATTTTCCATATTTGAATCAATATTATCTATTATTACTCTTTCTAAAAAAAATTCATTAATATGATCTATAACAAAAATTAAATATTCAGAGGAAATTTCTTGATTGAAATTATATTCAACAAACTTATATCCTATTTTATCAAAAAAAGAAATAGTATTATTATTATCAATTTTATTAATATTATTATAATTAGTAATTAAAGTTTTTTCACCTTGAATTACAAAATTTGTGACTTCTTCTTTTAAATTATGTAATTTTCTATCTAATTGAATATTAATAACTTCACTTATGCCAAAATTTTTAAATTCAACATTTTCATACAATCGAAATTGAATAATATTATAAATTAAATTAATATTCGCTGAATTAACTAAAAATTTTCCGAATTTAATATTATTTAAATTAAATAAACTCAAACAAAGAATTAAATTTAATTTATCAAGCGGAATGTAAGTTTGTATAGTAAATCTATTAATTCTTTCAATTGATAAATTTTCATTTACAACTTTAATCATCGTTGGATAAATTATTTGAAAATGAGGTTCAATGTCAATGTAAACGAAATTTAAAATATTTATTAATCCAGCTAAAATTTCTTCATGAAGTTCTATATTTGATATATGATATATTAAATGATCTAAAGGAAATAATGTACGAATTTTTTCTATACAAACATAATTTCTTGCGAAACATAAATTTGCAAATAAATTTAATTCATCTGATAAATAAATAACAACATTTTTTTCATAATCATTTAAACTATTTTTTATACTACAAAATTCAATTAAATTTCTTTCTATAAAATTTTTATTTTGATCTTTATAAACTATTTTAAATTGAGTGTCATTAAATTGAGGTGTAATTTTTATAAGAAATTTATCTTGAAAATCTTGAAAAATAGAATCAAAAATGTATTGTTGATTAGATGTTATACCTTTTTCACCTGATTTCATAAGACCTGAAAGAAGTTTTAAAATATTATTATCATATTTTTCAGAATTATTTAAATAATCAATAATTTTATCAATAATATTTTTTTCTTCTTTTTTAATTTTTATTAATTCATTCATATACGTTTCATTATCTTTAATAATATCCATTAAACATATTGCAGCTTCTTTATATTCAAGTAAATAATCCCAAAAAAATTCTTTGTTATCAAAAACTTTTTTTTTATTATTTTGATGATTTTTACATATCGCTGAAATAAATTCAAACGCAGCTTGTATTGATTTTTTAATTTCATTAAATATATCATTAATATCATTTAAATTTGAATTTTTAAAATATCTTTTTTTTTTAATACTTTGTTTAGATAAAATTGTTAATCCCGGTGTTTTAGGTTTATTTGAAGGAGTTCTAATATAAGTTGTTATTTTATTTTTATTATTATTACTATTATTTTTTTCGATATTTTGAATGAATTTTTGTTCACTTAATAATTGTCTAGCAACATGTAAAAAGTCTATTGTTTTTGCTAAAAATCCTTGTGATTCTAAAAATTCTTGCCTATAATAAATTGGATTTCCAGGCGAAACACTAATATCATATTTTAATGAAAATTCATTTAAGCAAAAATCTCTTAAACTTTCAAAACATTTATGTAATTCTTTTATTATTTTAAGTATATTATTTAATTTATTTATATTATTTGATTCTTTATCTTTTTTATTTACAGAAAAATTTCTATTAAGAGTATTATTTATATTATTTGAATTTTCTGGAATAATTTCTAATTTATCTGTTTCATTTCCCATTTTTTGTTTTATAATTTTACTTAAATTTATTTTTTTACAATTTGAAATTTGATCTTCAAGAACTTTATTAAAATATAATATTAAATGCATTTCCCAACTTTGATTTTCATTTGATGGTAATAATTTAACTAAATCAATATCATTTGGATTTTTATTTAATGTTAAATTGTCTATAAATATTGTTTGAGAATCACTATCATTTTCATTAATTATATTTGCATTATTAAAAGATAAAAATCTTTTCGTTTCTAAATGAAAAATTCTTAAAATTTCTTTTTTTTTTACCGGCTGATTTTCTTTTTTATTATCTGAAGTTATATTATTATATGTTATCATATATTCATTTTTATTTGGTTTTTTAATTCCTTCATTTTTAACTTTTTCATAATTGTTTTTATTAATAATATAATAACTTTCCATAAAAATCCAAGTGCATGTTTTTTCATTAGGATTTTCTTCTAATGTCAAACTACCAAAATTTTTTAATTTATCGTCATGTGAAAATTTAAATCCCAAATATTTTTTTGTTGCTACATGACGAAATCTAATTTTTTTATTATATTCAACTTTTGGACTCATTCTAATTTCATTTAAATCAAAATAATTTGAATCTTTTTGAACTTGTTCTATAAAAAATAGACCATAAATGTTATTCATTGTTTTTTCTCTATCAATTTTATTTAAACTTATTTGATAGTCATTTAAAGAAGAATCTCTATAATTATTATTATTTGTATTTGAAACATTATTTACACTGTTGCTAAAACTTTCATTACTACTATTGTTATTATTATTGTTTATGTTCGTGTTGATAATGTAATTATTATTATTATCATTATTAATTGAATTATTATCTGTGTTGTTATTATTTTTATAATTAAATGAATCATTTTCGCTATTATTTTGATTTAATGTTTCTTCTTTTTTAATAATTGGCGTTAATGTTAAATATCTATCTAAGTTATGTGCACAAATCCAAATTGGATTTGCAAAACTTAAATTAGCTGAACTTGTATTAATATAATTTGAACATATTTTAATTTGAAATGGTTCTGCTTTTGTATCATTAAATTGTAAAAAATTATAATTTTGAATAACTACATTATTATTATTGTTTTCATCATTATTAATATTATTTGTATTATTAATATTATTAATTTCATTATTATTATTATTATTATTATTTGAAGAAGAAGTATTATTAATTGTTGTTGTATTTCCATATAAAACTGTTTTTTGTGTGTAATTTTTTTTACTTTTTTCTTCATCGTTTGTTATAATTAAAAATTGGTTATTAGCCCACATATTTTTTTCTTTTTTTCGTATATATAAATTTTGATTAGTAAAAACATAATCAGCTTTAACATCATAATCATCATTATAAGTACTAAATAAAAATATACAATCATCTGAATATTCATTTGTTAATTTTAATTTATTTTTTGATAAAAAAGTATCATCTTTTTCATCAATATCTCTATTATCACATTTAGTTACAAATAAATGTGATTTAAAATGAATTAAAATAAAATTTTCATTGTATTTTAAAGGCATTTTATTAAATTGTTGTTCTATAAATTTTTCATTTTCTAAATAAACATCTTCTTTTGTTTTTTGAAAAGTAGAAATTAATTGACTTAAATCTTTTTTTATTGTGAAATCATCATTTAAATTATTTAGACCAACTTTAGATTTAATTAACATTATTTTTTCATCTATTTTTGATTTATTTTGAAGATATTCATTTTTCATAGTAGGAAAAATTATAAATAAATTATCTTCGAAATCCTTAAGATATATCTCCTGATTATCTGGTATAATTTTAGGATATATATAACTTCTATTATTTAATTCAAATCCTGTGGATGTTAAAACAATTCTAGATTTTTTCGGTTGATTTTGATTATGATATTCTATATAAATAATGTCTCCGAATTTTATTGTTTCATGTTTATTCATAAAAAGAATTTATATTTTTTTATTTAAATAATTTAAATTATATTATTTTTGATATATTAATAAAAATATATATATATATTAAATATGTTTTTAATTTTGAGAAATGGTCCATAATTTCAATTTACCATCTAAACCATGACTAATTAAACATTCTCCATATTTTGAACATTCTATTTTATCAACTACACATACTGTACTAGTATGTCCTGCAAAACCTTTTACATATTTTCCATTTTTTAAATCAAATAATTTAACTTGATAATCACTTCCAGTAGAAAATAAAAATTGCTCATTCCAAATACATATACCTCTTAAATTAATTACATTTCCACTATATATACTCTTTATCAATAAACCAGTATGAAAATCCCATAATCTTATATATCCATTCCCATCACTTTCTATCAATGTTTGAACTTCATTAATTTCATATACCAATGCACTCATATGCCATGTTTGAGGAGAACCTTTATAACTCTTATATAATTTTCCTGTTTTAAAATCATATGATTTAACATCAGTTGAATTAGCATTTAATATATAATATTTACATTCTTTATAATCATAAAATGAATCAACAAAATATGTGCTTTCATTATTAACTCCAAAGTTTCTTAAATAAACTCCTTTAAAATTCCATATTTTACAATATTCATTTGGAGCAGAACTTATAATATAATTTTCATCTTTTTCATCACATAATACACATACACTATATATATAATATCCAGTATGAGCAGTTGGAATATTAACAATATTCGCCCAATTATTTTTAATATCCCATACTTTTATACATCTATCATATGAGGAAGTTATAACTAAATCTCTTTTACCTTTTCGATCTAAATAATGTCTACATGAAAATATTGTCTGAGAATGTGCTCCTTGAACTGTTTTTACTATTTTATCTAAACTTAAATCATAACATTCTATACTACATTGAGGTGTTCCCCAAATTATTAAACTTTCTCCTTTAAGAGATTTAAATGCAGAAAAAACGCTATCGATACTATTTGTTTTATGAGCTGTTGTACATATATCTTTATTATAAATTAGATTAGATGGGTTTGAATTAAATGAAGATATTTTATTTTTAATAAATAAAAATAAATTATTATCTTTTGGAATAATTAATGATTTTTCTATATCTTCTAATTTTTTATCAAATTCCTTTTCGAGGTTATTTAATATTGAATCTATTTCATTTGATAGATCATTTTCGCTTTTATTTGTTATATCATTTATATATAATAAATTATTTAAATTTTCGCTTGTTTTTTTTGTATTATCAATATTGCTTAATACTTTAATATCAACTATAAATTTATCTTTTTCTTTTGGATTTTTCATGCTACTTGTAACTAAATCTAAAGTATTTTGATTAGAAAATACAGATTGAACTAGAATGTTTGGAATATTAACATTTAATAAATTATCAATGTTAATATCATCTTTTTGAGCAGAAACAATCATATTATTTAATTCATTTATTTTTTCATTATTAACTGATTGAATTTTTTGAATATTTAAATTAATTGTTGAATCTAAATCAAATTTTACTTTGTCTATTATTTTATGACTTTCAGTAATGAAATTTGTAAGAACATCTTGAAGTTCTTTAGGTTCATAATATTTAATAGTTTCTATCATTGAATTTATTTGAACTAAATCGATTGTTTTATTTTCAATTTTAATAAAAAATCGATAAAGAAATTCTGAAAATGTTATTAATTCATGTTTTTCTTTTGTAATACAAGAATCTCCATTTTTTATACATTTCATACAATAAAAAATTGGAGATTTTTGACAATAATGCTCACCACATAGACCTATAGTTGGTAAATTATGAATTAAACAAGGAATTTCAATTTCATCAAAATTTGATAGAATTTCATTTAATGATTCCATAAAATGATATTGATATATTTTTAAAAAAAATTAAATATTAATTTAAATAAAAAAAATAATTAAATATTGTTATTATTATTATTTATGTTTATGCTATTATTTTGATTTAAAATTTCTTTTAATTTTTTATTTTCATTTACTAAAGAAATATTATCATTTATTAAATTTTTATTTTCATTTTCTAATATTTTATATTTTTCAAAAGATAGTTCATTTTCAACATTTAAAGTTTGCATAGTTCTTGAAGGAGTGTTTCCACAACCAATTTCATTAATATTATTATTATTAATATTTTTATTAATATTACTATTATTCATAGTGCTCATATTATTTAAATTTTTTTTATTTAATAATTGTTCTAAACTATTAATTTGCATTTGCTTAAGTTCAGTTTCAGTTAATAAACTATTGTATCTTTTTTCTAAAACTTTAAATTCACCTTCTTTATTTTCATATAATTCTTTGTATTTGTCATTATTAATTAAATTATTATTATTATTAATATTAAATTTAATGTCATTATATGAATTTTGTAAATTTTTTAATTCACAATTTAAATCTTTATTAATTTTTAATAAATTAATTTTTTCTGAATTAATTTTATATAAAAATTGTAATGTATATTTTATTAGATTTTCTAAATAATTAAAATCATTTCTACAACAATTATTATTAAAAATATTATTATCTATAATAAAATAATTATTATTTCTTATATCAGTTTCAATTAAATTAATAAGTGAAATAATATTCTCATTAAAATTTAATATATTACTACTTAAAATTTTATTATCATTTATTATTTTATTATTATCATTATCAATGGTTTTAAATTTAATATTAAAATCTTCTTTTAAATTCATAATTTTTTGTTTTAATTCATTTAAAATATCTTCATTATTATTATTATAATTAAGTGGAATTAAAGGAATTTTAATATTATTATTAATATTAAAAAAATAATTATCAATCCAATCAATAATAATTTTAATATTTTCTTTAATATCATTATTAATTAAATTGAAATTATCTTCTAATTTATTTATTTTATTTAAATTATCATTATTTTTATTTTTTTCAAAATTCATTTCAGAATTTAGTTTATTTTTTTCATCTTTTAATTGTGAAATATAATTATTTAATTGTAAATTTTCTTGATTAAAATTATTTAATTTTTTATTTAATTCATAATTATCTTGATTCAAAATATTAATATTATTATTTAAATTTTTATTTTCATTTAATAAATTTTCATTAATCCTTTTTAATTCATTAATATTATTAATAAATTCTTTTTCATTTGATTCTAAATTTTTAATTTTTAAATTTAAATTATTAATAATATTATTATCATTATCAGTATTATTTTTTAAAGTAAGATTTTCTTGTTCTAATTTAATATTTTTTTCATTTATCATATTAATATCATTTATATATTTTTTTAATACAACTTCTAATTCATTTTTTTTTTGTTCAGAAATTATTAATTGATTATTTATTGCGCCAAAATCTTTTGATAATTTAATATGATTTTCTTCACGTTCATTAAGAACGTTAGAAATATTTGTATAATTGCATTTAATAGAATTAAATTCGTTTGTCATAGCAGTAATTTTTTTATCTTTTTCATAAATAACTTTTTTTAAATTTATTAATTCATTTAAATATTCTTTTAATATTTTATTTAATTCATATAAAGCGTTATCTTTTGTTGATAATTGATTTCGAAGTTTATTTTCTAATGTTGAAAGAATGTTTATTTGATTATTTAGTTCTTTTATATGTTTGTTATATTCATTTTCATTTAAAACTATTTTTTGCTCTAATAATTCAATTTGACGTTGAAGATTTAAATTTTGAATTTCGTTTATAAAATTATCATTATTATTATTATTTATTGTATTATTGAGAGACATATATAATAAATATTATATTAATATTTTATTTAATTTAAAATATTTTTTAAATAGTTAATAATTAAATCAATTAATAAAATAATTTTTATTTAAAAATATAAATGAAGAAAATTATTTTTAAGACAATAAAAAATTCAAATATTGAAATTTTATATGAAACAAATAGAATTTATACAATAAAAGATATAAAAAAAGTAATAGAAAATCAATATGGATGGGATCATAAGAAATTAAAAATTTATAAAGATAAATATGATATAAATTCTTTATTAAATGATGATGAACCATTAGATCAATATTTAAGAAATAATAATAAAAATAATAATTATTATTATCTTAAAAATTATAAATATATCCCAATTTCTATTTATGAAGAAAAAAAAATTGATGATAGTATGAATGATTTTGATTTTGATAGTTTTTGTTCAAAAGAAAGTAGTTCAAATTCAATTCCCCAAGTTTCAAGTTCTAATAAAGATTTACATAAAAATATTAATAATTTTTTTAAGGAAAAACCAAAAAATATTAATTCAGAAAATCCTGATAGTAATAGAAAAAGTGTTACATTTACAAATAAAAATAATATTTTTGGAGACAATAATATAAATATTAAAAATTCTAATGTTATTAAAAGTAATATTCCTAAACCAAATAATAATGATAAAAATTCTAATAACAAAAATAAAAATAATATTAAAGATAATAAACCTAATATAAATAATACTAATACTGAAAATAATAATAAAAATAAAAAAAATGAATCTAAAAATGAAACTAATAATAATCAAAAGAATTTTCAAAAGCAAAATAGTGACACCAAAAGTCAAAGTGAAAAACCTCAAAAAAAAAACATTAGAAGACCAGCAAATGAAGAAATTTTTACTGAAGCTGAAAATAAAAAAATTGAAGAATTAATGAATTTTGTAGGTTGTACTAGAGAAAAAGGTATCAAGGCTTTAAAAACGGCAAAATGGGATTTGAATGAAGCAAGTAATATTATATTTGATTAAAATTATAATTTAAAAAAAAATTAAATTAAAAAATTATTTATATTTAATTATTATTATTAATTATAATAAATTAAATAAAAATTTTAATCAAAATTTTTATTTTTATTATCAAATTCGAATTGGGGATTGGGGATTGGGGATTGGGGATTGG
>JAEEGK010018433.1_pt1 | contig 15103 bp, 9 predicted proteins | sample 8958771 | NCBI WGS metagenome assembly JAEEGK01 (sample SAMN16246547, study PRJNA631951) | gut metagenome | biome: gut microbiome; feature: rumen; material: SC-attached | host: Bos | place: Iran: Karaj | collected 2018-10 | reverse complement strand
CTCGCTGAAGTAGTCTGCGATTTCGCGGGCATGGTAGCCGTCGCGTTTTCCAAGGGAGATGAAAATGTGCTTCTGGTCGCCGCGTGGGGCAGCAGAAGTTTTTGTATTGATTTTTCCGTAATGCTTTGTAGAAAGCTGGTCACCGTAAACAATTGAGAGAACTCCGGCAAGGACTTGCTGTGCGTCCTGATTTTCGCAGAGAGCAGCGGCCAGGTCGGTGAAGGTCTGGGTGAGGAGTTTTTCGCGGACAGAAGTTGTTGTTGTTTCGTCTTCGTGAGATTCCGAATCAAGTTCGGAATGACACGGGGTAAAAAGCTTTTCTTTGAGTTCTGCGATAACGCGCTCGTTTTTAACAGCCAGAACCTCTTTTACTTCCGGAATCTTGCCTTCTTCAAAATCGCTCTTGGTTGCCTTTCTGATATTCTTTGAAAGGAAGCCGAGCTTGCGGCGCTCTTCCGGTCTTACAAAGGTAACGGCAATTCCTTCTGTTCCGGCGCGGCCAGTACGACCAATGCGGTGAACATAAGTTGCAGTATCAAAAGGAAGAGAATAGTTTACAACGTGCGAAACTCCCTTGATGTCGATACCGCGGGCCGCAACGTCTGTTGCAACAAGAATGCGGGTCTTTTTCATGCGGAAGCGCTCGAGAACTTTTTCACGCTGATTCTGCATGATGTCTCCGTGAAGGGCTGCCGCTTCGTAACCACGCAAATCCAGTTCACGGGTAACTCGGTCTGCATCAGACTTAGTCATTGTAAATACAAGACCGTAGAAATCCGGGGAGATATCGATGAGGCGGACAAGAGCTTCAATCTTTTCGCTCTCTTTTACAACCCAGTATTTCTGGTCAATCAGGAGGGCTTCGTCTATAACCTTTTCCTCTTCGATAATGTCATACTCGCCCATAAAGTCGCCGGCAATCTTGAGAATTGGGGCAGGCATAGTTGCGCTGAAAAGGAGAATGCGGCAGTCCGGGTTTGCATGACGGAAAATCTCTTCTATATCGTCAATAAAGCCCATGTCCAGCATTTCGTCGCCTTCATCAAGAATGAAGTATTTGATTTTGCTCAGGTCCAGAGTCTTGCGTTCAATGTGGTCTTTGATTCGGCCAGGGGTTCCTACGACAACCTCGCAGCCCCGCTTAAGGTCTTTAATCTGATTAGCATAAGAAGCGCCGCCGTAAAGCACAGTAGTGCGAGGGTAAGCCTCTGTTGCAAAAGACTGCATCTCGGTGCAGGTCTGAACGGCAAGCTCGCGGGTAGGCTCAAGAATCAAAGCTTCAACATGGTCAGATTTGCCGCGTACGTTCTGAATGATTGGAAGTCCAAAAGCGGCAGTTTTACCAGTACCAGTGCGGGCGCGGGCAATCAGGTTAGTATCGCCGGTAAGCAGGCGCGGAATAGCCAGCACCTGAATAGGCGAAGGAGTTACAAAGCCCTTTTTCTCAACGGCCTTAAGAGTATATTCATCGAGTCCTAAATCTTCAAAAGTAACAGTGTCCGGTGTGTCGGTGGTTTCAACATTCTCAACCACCGTGTTTTCTGTGTGTAATTCTTCCATAATAATTCGTCTAATATACAAGAAATTGTAAAGTTAAGCAACAAATGTCAAAGTTTGCGATGAAGCCTCATCCCCGTTGGCGAGTGTCATTTTCCACGGGAGTATATATCCATCAGAGTTTCTTTGATTTGAATTTTTTGTGATTTTGTGATATATTATATCTATATGGCACATAAGTTTAAAATTAACCAGAAGGTTGTTTACCCAAGTCAGGGTGTTGGAATTGTAAAGGAAGTTTTTGAAAAGACTTTTAAAGACGAGACTACTCCTTACTATAAGATTTATATTGAAGCCTCTGACATGGTTGTTATGGTTCCGGTTGCAAATGCAGAGAACCTTGGAATCCGCCAGATTGTTTCGGCAAAGGAGGCTCAGGAAGCTCTGAACCTTCTTTCGGATGATTTTGAACCGATTACTTCGGACTGGAAGCTCCGTTATCAGATGAACCTTGACCTTCTTAAGAAGGGAACCGTAAAGGATATTGCGACAATCGTTCGCTGTCTTTATAACAGAAGCAAAGTTAAGGAGCTGCCGATTCTTGAGCGCAAGCTTTATGATTCAGCAAAGAAGCTGCTTGAAGACGAAATTGCTTTTGCCCTCGGAAAATCTTCTAAAGAAATTGAACAGGAAATTCATACAAAGCTTGAACCGCCTGGAGCTGCTCCAAAAATCAAACATACAATGATTCTTGATGATGATGAAGATGATGATTTGATGGATGATATTTCGGACGGAAATGGACGCCGTGGATCTGATGATTCTGATGATGACGATGATTCAGCAGATGATATGGGTGCGGATGAAGATTTTGACGACGAAGACGATTCATTCTAAAATTGCAATTATAATTACTGCGGCCGGTTCTTCTACAAGAATCGGTAGCGGAATCAAAAAAGAATATCTTCCTTTTAAGAACGGCACAGTCCTTTCGGTCTGTGCTGAAACTTTTTTAAACGCTTGTACAGACTTCGAAATTACAGACTTTATTGTGACTTGTCCTGCGGGTGGTATTGAAAAATGTATAGAAGCCCTGGGCCCTCTTGCTCCAGAAGTAAGAATTGCAGAAGGGGCAGATACCCGGCAGAAGTCTGTGTATAATGGTCTGCTTGTTGTAACTGGAAATCCGGATATTGTTTTGATTCATGACGGGGCCAGACCGTTTGTAAGCCGCCAGGTAATAATGGAAGCCCTCAAGGCCGCTCTTGAATCCGGTGCTTCTGTTCCTGGAGTGACACCAACTGACACTCAGAAAGAAATTGATGACCAGGGCTTTATTGTGCGCCATTTGCAGCGCAGTAAGCTTACGGCAGTCCAGACTCCGCAATGCTTCCGCTTTAAGGAACTGCTAGAGGCTCACGGAAAAGCTGCCGCCGACGGCCGCGAATACACCGATGACACAGAAATCTGGGGTGCCTACTGCGGGCCGGTCCGCGTAACAAAGGGTGATGTAAAGAATATTAAAATAACATATTTATCGGATTTGGAAAAACTTGGATTGTCGGGTCAAGCCCGACAATGACATTGTTGCTGGAGGCACTGAAATGATTCGTGTAGGGCTTGGTTATGATCTTCACCGCCTGGTTACAGGCCGCCGCTTGATTCTTGGCGGCGTAACCTTTGATTTTGAAAAAGGTGAGGATGGACATTCCGACGGCGATGTTCTGCTTCATGCAATTACAGATGCCCTGCTGGGGGCGGCCGGGCTTGGCGATATTGGCTCCTACTTTCCGCCGGAAGAGGCAAAATGGAAGGACGCAGATTCGGCCGACCTGCTTCGCGCTGTCTGGAAGGATGTGCAGGCTGCCGGCTGGGCTCTTGTTAACCTCGATTGTGTTATAAAGCTGGAGCAGCCAAAGTTTTTGCCACGGCGCCGCGACGTAATTGAAAGTATTGCGGGGATACTTGGCGTGGATTCAAATCAAATCTTTGTTAAAGCAAAAACCGGCGAGAAGCTCCCGCCGGTTGGTACTAGTGAGGCTGTAGAAGCCCAGGTAGTTTGTCTGCTCGAAAAATACGGTGATTGAGCCTGTCGAAATCACCGCAGACTTCTGTAAAGGTGGTTTCGACAAGCTCAACCACCGCTGTTGCCTTACTCAGGTAACTGAAGAATCAAATCAACTTCATTTTCTGTCAGCTTTACATTTTCTGCAATTTCAGCAATTGTCCAGCCTTTCTGCTTGAGGGCACGTACAGTTTCATTAATCTGTGGATTAATTGTATTTCCCTTACTTCTAGGCTTCTTTGCAAGCTCCTGCTGAGTCATACCCTGAAGAATCTTAAACTTGCTGTTTACCTCGCGGTTCATGCCTTCAAGATCCAGCTGAGTTTTCTTAATACCTGTAGTTACAGAATTAAGTGCTTCAATTCGCTTGTCGGTATCGGCAATAATTCCATCGAGAGTTTCGAGGCGGCCGATAGCATCTGTAATCTTAGGGCCGTTCTGGAGAATGCGGTCTACGCTGTTCTGTACTTCCTTGATTTCCTGTGGAAGCGAAACTGCCTGGCGGTTACAGTTTGTTAGGCGCTGTTCAAGGTCTTTAAGTTTTTCGAACTGAGAATCAACATCTGTCTTGATGCGGTTGATTACTTCATCTTTTTTCTCAAGGCGTTCGTATTGTTCTGAAACATACTGCAGGCGGTCGTTGTAGTTGCGTACTGTAACTTCCATACTCTGCAAATCATCTGAAGTAGTATTCAAAGACTGCATGCGCTCATCAATTGTGTTCGAAAGAGCCAGCATCTTGTTGAACTGCTGTTCAAGTCCAACAACACGATTCTTCTGTGCTTCCATTCCAGCCAGCTGGCGGTTGATTTCTTCGTTAATCTTAAGAATAGAAGTGTACTGAACATTCATCTTATCAGCTGAATCTGCATAACTCTTAAGCTTAGTAAAGGCATTGTTGAGCTCTGCAACATTTGCTTCCAGCTGGCGGCGCATCTTGTCTGCAGTTTCGTAGTTCTGGATATTTGATTTAACATCCTGCAGTTCCTTTTCAATTTCGCCCAGGCGGGTCTGAATAAGGTTTGCGTTGTCCTGCATCTTGAGGGTAAAGGCAGACTGGCTTGCAGTATTTTTGTCTTCTGCTTCTTTAAGGGTTTTCTTAAAGGCATCTGCTCTTTCGGTTGCGGCAGCATCCTGTTCTGCAAGACGCTTCTTTGCTTCTTCGAGCATCTGCTTGTACATGCTGCCCATCTGATTAAGAATGCCGGCAGACTTTTCTTCGTAAGATTTGATTGAGCTGTCAGTTTTATTCTGAAGGTCAGAAATCTTGTCGTTCAATTCATTATGCTGATTCTGTACAGAAACGGCATAATCGTTCATGTTCTGCAAAAGCTTCTGAGCTTCTTCCTTTATCCTGTCATCAGTCTGAGCCTTGAAGCTTTCAAGGTCATGAGCGAAGATGTTTTCTGAATCTTCGAACTGATTCTTAAGCTGCTGCTTCCAGGTGTTGAATTCTGCAAGAGCGGCATCGATAGAAGAAGAACCTGTTTCCTGTCTTGTTTTGAGTGACTCTTCAAAGAGCTTGAGGTCTCCCAGAAGATCTTCCTGAAGCTTTGTAAGGCTTGTCTGAACCAGTTCCTTGTTATGTTCAATTTCTTTCTTAAGTGCTTCTTCAGAAGCCTTTGTAAGAGAATTGATGGAATTGTCTGTGTCGCTCTTAAAGCGGTTTACAAATTCCTGAATGTCGTTGATAGAATCCTGCAGGTCGTTCTTTGTCTGTTCAATAGAAGCGGCCATCTTTGTGTACTGGTCTGAAGCTCTTGTTTGCAGGCCTTCGATTCCAGTCTTATAATCTTCCAGATACTTAGCTTCAACCTTTTTGCGTGAATCTTCGTAAGTATTTGAAATAGTGGTAAGCTTAGAATCCAGGTCGTGCTTCCATTCAGCAAGATTTGTATCAATCTCGTTGCTCTTTGTAGAAAGAATCTGATTAAACTCTGTTTCAAATTCCTGAATCTTGGCACTCATGCTGCCGGTTGCAGTTTCCTTGAGGCTGTCGAGAGAGCGGTTGATTTCGCTGATTTTCTGCTCGATTTCAGCAGAATCTTCTTTAATAGTATTGCTGAACTCTTCGTGCTTCTGCTTTTGATTTTCAGTGAAGCCTTCGAACTCGCGGAGTATGCGGTTCTGAACTTCGCCCATTGCAGCCTTAAGGCTCTTTTCGAGGGTGTCGATATCGCTTTCTGAAACCTGAATCTGCGACAGCTTGTATTCAATATCCTTTTTATAGGCCTGAAGCTGGGCGTCAACATTTTCGAGAATGCTGAGGTGCTTAACCTCGCTTTCGCTGACAGCCTTGCGTACAGAATCTGTAATGATTTTTGTAAGGCTTTCGAGGCGGGCATCGGTTTCGTTCTGGAAGTTGTCCAGGCGGGCAGAGGTGTCGCCCTTAAAGCCTTCGAGCTGGCGGTTTGTTTCGTTGTTAAAGGCTTCAATTCTGGCAAGGGTTTCTTTCTTAAGATTTTCGTACTGATTGTCTGAGTCGCCCTGCAGAGATTTGAGAGTCTGAGCAGTTTCCTTCTGAATTGCTTCAAGCTGATTTTCTGAGCTGTTCTGAAGTGCGTTGATTTTTGCTGAAGTCTCTTTCTGGATTGCTGCAAGCTGACTTTCTGTTGAGCTCTGGAAATTTTCAATCTGAGCAGAGGTTTCTTTCGAAATTGCCGCAAACTGATTTTCTGCAGAAGTCTGGAGTATATCAATCTTAGAAGTAGTTTCTTTTGTGATTTCTTCAATCTTGCTTTCTGTAGCAGCCTGGAGACGTTCCAGTTTAGAAATTGTTTCGCTCTGAACGCTGTCCAGACTCATGTTCATCTGGCTGATCTTTTCTTCGAGCTCAGGCTTAAGCTCAGCGGCCTTGCGTTCTGCTTCATCACACTGGCTCTTGATTGCCTGAACAGAAGCTTCTGCATTCTGAACAGATGTAGTTGCTTCCGAAGCAACCTGCTTGAGGGTTTCGGAAAGCTTTTCCTGCATATCTGTAATTTCTGTCTGCAGAGACATTGAACGCTCGTTGCACTGACGCAGGCTTGTTTCCAGCTGTGAACGCAGGCCTTCAATTCTTGCCTTGTAATCTTCTTCTGTATTTGAAAGCTCTTCTATGCGGTTGCCGAATACATTCTGAAGTCCGTCAATCTGCTGAGAGTATTCGTCCTGCAAGCCTTCAAAGCGGCCAAGGTATTCTTCCTTGATTTTTGTATATTCTGCATTATAGATTTCGTTGAGGCTGTTAATCTGCTGGTTCTGGCCTTCTTTAAGTTCAGAAACCATTCTGTCGTTTTCTGCCTGAGAAGAATTAAGCAGCTCGGTAAAATCATTAATAAGACGCTGATGTTCATCTGCAAACTTTTTGTGCTCTTCAACAAAGAGCAGATTGAACTCGTTAACCTTTTTGTTGTTTGTTGCGGTTGCATTGTCAAAGGCGGCAGTGTAAGTCTCCTGGAACTTCTTGAAATCATCATCAAACTTTTCTGCAAGGGCAGAGTAGTTGCCTTCGTTTTTCTTCTGAATGCTTTCCATCTGCTTTGTATATTCTGCTTCGAGCTTGTTACTGTCTTCGTTAAAGCGGGCAAGAGTTTTTGCAATAAGTCCGTCGTTGCGGCCACCAATGCTTTCCAGCTGCTGATTGTATTTTGTCTGAAGGGCATCTACCTTTTCTGCAAATGCGCCGGAAAGCTGTTCCAGTTTTTCGTTGAACTTTTCGTTGATTTTTAAGATATTTGCCTTTGCATCTGTAAGAAGTTTATTTTCAGATTCCTTGTATGCTGAGGTTGCGGCGGCAGTTTTGTCATCAAACATTTTGCTGAGCTCTTTCGCTTTTGTTTCAAGCTCATCATGAATAATGCCGGTTCTGTTTGTAATATCATTTCTGATGGCCAGAGTCTGCTTTTCGAGTTCGCTCTGAAGGGCAGAGGTCTGAACGCCAAGCTCTTTGAGGTACTTGTCTGTTCTCTGCTGAGCCTGCTCGCTAAGGTGTTCAAAGGCAGTGTTTTCGAGCTTTTCTGCACTTGCGGCTGCCTGATTGTAGGCCTCCTGAATGCTCTGTTTAATTTCGCCAAGAGCCTTTTCTGCCTCGCTCTGAGAAGTTTTGATTTCTGCGGCAAGCTTCTGGGCACGGGTTTCGTAATTTTCAATCAGGGTAGTTCCAACAGCCTTAAGCTGCTCTGCATTTTTTGCAGAAAATTCCTTTGAAATTTCCGGAATCTTTTTTTCGATGGAAACAATCTGCTGCTGCTGTTTAGAAAGCTTTCCGTCGAGGGTAGAAATAATTCCGCTTTCTTTATGAAGTCTTTCCAGATTTTCTTCTACCTGGGCGGTCATATCGTTAAGCTCGCCAAGGATTTTTGAATAGGCGTCAATCTGCGATTTGATGTTTTTTACGGCATTGATGCTCTGATCAAAGGTCTGAAGCTTTGTGTTGAATTCGTCGTTCTGCTGCTTCAAAAGCTTTACTGCCGCATTTGCCTGTGTCTGCTGTGCATGGAAGTCTGAGCTGATTGTATTGAAGCCGGTTTGAATTTTACTGAAGGCCTCGTTCAGTTCATTTGTTTTTTTGTTTGCAAATTTGTTGATTCTTTCCAGAGGGTCATCTTTTTTACTGAGCATGCGAAAATACAAGCCTGTTCCAAGTGAAATGACCGTAGAAAAGAGAATTGCAATTACGATTTCCATTTTTTATCCCCACCCAATTTTTTTATTTTTTATTTTTCCCCAAAGAATAATTCAGATATCTGACCATAATGCCAGAAGGTAAAATCTGCTATTTTAGATTTTTTACCAATCCAGGCAGAATGCGGAAGAATCAGCCAGGCTGTTTTCATTCCAATTTTATGTGCGCCTTCTATGTCATAGGCATGATTATTGCCGACATAAAGGATTTCTTCCGGTGCAAGGTTGAACTTTTGAGCAAGCTGTAAAAAGGGAGTTGAATCCGGTTTCAGCGCTCCAGCTTCTTCTGAGCCCAGAACTACATCGCACATATCGCGGATTCCCCAGATAGAGCCCTTCTGTTCCGGAGGGAAGTCTGAAAGGAGTCCGATTTTATAGCCTTTTTCTTTAAGCTTTTTTATAAACTCAATGGAGCCCTTGCAGGGTTTGATGTTTACAAAGTATTTTTCCAGTCCCTTGTAAATAACTTTTTCCAGTCTCTGCTGGGCTTCTTCTGGTGTACAGTTGAGTTTTTTAGCCATATGAGAAGCCTGAACTTTTATGAATTCATTTGTGGCTTCTGTTTTGTGCATAATGCTGCGAACGAGTCCGTATTTGAGAAAGAAAATTGAATGCGAAAGAAAATAAGGGGCAATGCGCAAATTGAACTTCCACGCTCTGTAAAGAGTTCCGTCGATATCAAATGCTACAGCCTTAATCTTTGTTATATCAACATTATTCACCTTTCTATTATAACATAATATAGAAAAAACGTATACATAAAAAACGTTTGACTTATAGAGATGGTGGGATTACACTTTTGTTATAAATAAAGTCGTAAAAAAGGAGTAAATGACTATGAAAAAACTGTTAACCTTGTCTGCCGCTTTACTGGCAGCTTCGCTGTTTTTTACCGCCTGTTCCAACCCTGCCGGAGGAGATAACGGGGGTGGTAAATTGCCTGGAACCTGGACTTCAAATGTTCAATATGCAAATGATTATTCTTCAGATGGATGGACCAGAAATAAAAATGTTATAAAATATAATTTAACAAACCCATCAAGTCTTGGTCTTTCTCCAACTTATGCATCAAATCAGTGGTTAATTTATTCACGTGATCCTGTTTATGGTTTTAAGGCCAAAATTAAACAAAACAAGCATACAAATGGGGAATATGGTTTTTATTTCTTAGTTAATGACAATGGAACTGAAAGTGTATCTGATGACTCTGGATATCAGCTTACTTTCTGGCAAAATTCATATATTTTACGAAAAGTATTAAATGGAACTACTACTTGTCTTTCACAAAATGGTGGTTATGCAAATGTGATTAATGATGCTATTAAAAAAGAGGGACAAGAAAATGAAGTTATTGTTTATTCTGAAGGTAATAATTTAATTATAAAGGTAAATGGTACTGAAATTTGGAGAGGAGCAAGAGAACTTGAAGCAGGAACATGTAATGCATTTGTAAGAATACCTTATTCAGTTCAACAGAATAATATTACATTCACTACAGATTTCACAATTGTAGAATTCCAGACTTCAAAATAAAATATAAATTAGATTATTCCAGCCCGCTTCAAACCGAGGCGGGTATTTTTTTAATTGTCACACCGCAGTGATTATAATATAATTTCACATATGAGCGACAAGAAAATCATTCTGCTTTCTCTAAATGGTATTGGCAACAAGGGCGGCGTGGAGCGTGTGAGCTGGTATCTGAATGATATTCTTAACCGCAATTTTGATAAGGTTGAACTGATTACCAGGGGCCGGCTTTTTAAGGGAAAAATCGGGAACCTGGTCTGGCCCTTTCTGCTCAGCCTGAAACTCTGTTTTATTCCCAATAAAATTGTAATTGCAAATTCCTGGCACTGCTTTTTGTATCCGGCAGACCTTTCCATCCATCATGGTACAATGGCGGGGGCCTTAAAATATTCCAGACTTGGAAAAACAGCTCCCATAACTGCCTTTATGGAAAAGGTGAGCGCCAGAAAGGCGAAGAAGGTGCTGGCAGTCAGTCTTAACTGTAAAAAGGAACTTGAAACTTTGTATCATATCAATCCGGGAAAAATTGAAGTGCTTAATAATTTTGTCAACGAAGAGCTTTTTTACCCGGCAAAATCAAAAACAAAATCAGAAGAAGCTGATTCAAAAACTATCAGGGTACTTTTTGCAGGCTCCCTCGACGAACGCAAGGGGCTTCCAAAGCTGATTGATTTTTCAAATTACATTGAAGATTATAAGGGAAAATACACTTTCAAATTTCTGATCGCTTCAAATACAAAAAATCAATATCATTATTTTGAAGGAAAGAAAAATACAGAAATTCTCAGCGGGCTGGGAGTAGAGCAGATGCCGGATTTTTACCGTTCCGGCGACCTTTTGATTTTTCCAACCAATTATGAAGGCTTTTCTATGGTTACCATGGAAGCCCTTGCCAGCGGTCTTTGCGTAATTGGAACAACTTTTGCAATACCGGATGAAATCGTAAACTTTGAATTCTGCCGCCGCCACGATTTTTCCGACCCGGCAAAAACTGCAGAAGAAATAATCAGCCTTTATGAAGCTTTTCAAGATAAAAAAGACAGAATAGCCGGGGCGACAATTCAGGGTTTTGGCAAAAATCAGTATGAAAAGAAATTCATAGAATATACAAAAAATGCACTTGCCGCTGCGGCGGAAAAATAATGAGGCCCAGATGGAAAAAATCTCAGTAATAATTCCGGTTTACAATGCAGAAAAAACTCTTGCCGCTACGGTTGAATCAATTAAGAATCAGACCTATGCAGACTGGGAAATTATTCTTGTAAACGACGGCAGTACAGATAAATCTCTGGAGCTTTGCAAGAGCCTGGCAGAGGCCTGTGAAAAAATCAAGGTGTTAGATAAAGCTAACGGCGGCGTAGTAAGTGCTTACAAAAAGGGAATTGAAGCAGCAGGCGGCGAATTGATTTCTTTCTGCGATGCCGACGACACTTATAAGGCGGAATACCTGGAAAGAGCTGTAAAAATCATAAGAGAAAATAACTGCGATTTTGTAAGCTTTGCCTGTACCCTTACAGAAGGCGAAAAAAGCTGTCTGGAAAAAAATGCCGCAGCAGAGGGCTTTTACGATAAGGCCCGTATCCAGAAAGAGATTTTGCCCCACTGCCTTTTTAATGATTTTATTGCGGGCTCCTATTATAAGGTACATGTTTACCGCTGGAATAAGGTTTATAAAAAGGAGCTGATAAATCGTTTTGTAAACAGACTGGATGAAAAATGCTTTCAGGTAGAAGATAATATTTTTACTACCCTTGCCATTTTAAACGCAGAATCCTTTTATATTGATAATACCAGCGTTTACAATTACGTTCTCCGCCCTCAGTCTATAACTACCCGTTGTTCAGAAAATCTGATTGATAAATATACTTACTCGCTTTCTGTACTCAAGGCCCTTGCCGACGAATATCTTGCAGACTGCAATCCCAAGCAGTTTAATTTTCTTGCTTATGAAAATTACAGAATTGTTCTGCGAAAAATTGCAAAGGGGGCAGATTTTAAAACGACTAAGGCGGCAATTAAAAAGGTGAGACAAACAAATTATATTGATTGCGTAAAGCTCAATGAAATCAGTCTTTTAAAGAATTATCTTTTTTATTTCTGTTATCATACAAGAATGAATTTTCTGCTTTATATCAGCTTTAAGCTTTTGTAGCATGGAGGAAAAATGGCTTCAAAAAAATATTCCTGCGTAGTTATAAACGGAAGATTCCTCGAACAGAAGATTACCGGCGTTCAGCGTTTTGCCCTTGAAGTAACAAAGGCCCTGGATGAGTTTGCAGCCGGAGCATCGGGCACGGGCGCTTCATCAGAAAATCCCCTTGAATACATTCTGGCAATTTCGCCTGCGGTTGCCGACGAAGTTATTCCGCCATTAAAGAATATCAGAATTGAAAGGGTAGGTAGCCGCAGCGGTATTTTATGGGAGCAGACTCAGCTGGTTTCTTATCTCAGAAAAAAGAAAGCCCTGGTTCTGAACCTCTGTAATGTAACAACTCTTTTTTATCATAAAGCAATTGTCTGCATTCATGATATTTGTTATTCCCTGCATCCGGAATTCGTTTCTTCTAAAAACCGTCTTGTACGTGCCTGGCATGTGCTGCAGGACAGAACGAGTGCAAAGAAGTCTCTTAAGGTTTTGACTGTAAGCAATTTCTGTAAACAGGAAATCATAAATTATTATTCTCTTGCGCCAGAAAAGCTTGTTGTTGTTTACAACGGCTGGCAGCATTTTAATCCTGAAATTGAAAAAGATGATTTTGACCAGCGCTTCAGTTTCCTCAAGGACGGCCAGTATTATTACACTATGTCTACCTTAAAACGCAACAAGAATTTTAAATGGATTGTTGAAAATGCAAAAAATAATCCGGATAAGGTTTATGCAGTTGCGGGTAAAATTGATGTAAAAAAATTTGGTACTTCGGCAGAAGAGTATAAGGCACCGAATATTCATTATCTTGGTTATGTAAGTGATGAAGAGGCTAAAATCCTGATGAAGCATGCAAAGGCCTTTTTGTTCCCGTCGCTTTACGAGGGCTTTGGAATTCCTCCTCTGGAAGCGCTTGCAATGGGAACTCCGGTGATTTCTTCTAATGCTACCTGCCTGCCGGAAATCTTTGGAGACAGCGTTCATTATATTGATCCGCTTAATGCTCAGGTTGATCTGGAGTCAATTCTGGCTCAGCCGGCAGGCGATGCGGAAAAAGTTCTTTCAAAATACAGCTGGCGGAACTCGGCGAAAATAGTTTCGGAAACTGTGGTCAATTGTGTAAGACAGGCTTTTTAGATATAATCGTGTAGATTATCGGGTCAAGCCCGATAATGACACAAATGTCATTCCCCGTAATGACACAAATGTCATTCCCCGGCTTGACCGGGGAATCTATTTGAGGAATTATGCCTGGTTTTTATGATTATTATGATGTTGCCGTAGTTGGTGCGGGACATGCCGGAATTGAGGCGGGACTTGCCTGTGCCCGCATGGGTCTTAAAACTGTATTGATTACCCAGACTCCGGACGCTATTGCCCGCATGAGCTGTAACCCTTCTATCGGTGGAATTGCAAAAGGAAATATTGTACGCGAAATAGATGCCCTGGGCGGCGAAATGGCAAAGCTGATTGACCATTCTATGATTCAGTTCCGTATGCTTAATAAAAGCCGCGGTCCTGCTGTTCAGGCTCCGCGCAGCCAGGCTGATAAAATTACTTATTCTATGCTGGCCCGCAAAACCTGTGAGACAACTCCCAATCTTTATACTTTAATGGATACTGTTATTGATATCCTGACTACTGCCTCTTCTACGCCCCTGCCGCCTAACAGCGACTCCGCTGCGGAAAAGGGAAGTATACCCGGGGAGTTTCGCGGAGACGGCCGTACTCAGGCCGCAAAGAGCGGAATGCGCCAGAAGGTAACCGGAGTGGTAACTGAACGCGGCCGCGTTATTCCCGTTCGTTCTGTTGTTCTGACCACAGGTACCTTCCTCGGCGGCCGTATTTTTATCGGTGAATATGATGCTCCTTGCGGACGTGTAGGGGAGCCTGCCGCTTACGGTCTTACAGAAAGCCTGCACAGACTGGGTTTTACAACCGGCCGTCTTAAGACAGGAACTCCGCCTAGAATCCTCCGCAAAACCGTAGACTTCTCTAAACTGGAAGAACAGCCCGGCGACACAGAGGTAATTCCTTTCAGTTTTGAAACCGAGAAAGTAGAACGCCCTCTGGTAAACTGCCATATTGTTTATACAAACGAAGAAACTCATAAAATCATCCGCGACAATATCGGCCGCTCTCCGCTCTATTCCGGAAAAATCAGCGGTATTGGTCCGCGTTACTGCCCTTCAATCGAAGACAAGGTTATGCGTTTTAAGGAGCGCGATCGTCATCAGATTTTCGTTGAGCCGGAAGGTCTTGAAACTGATGAGATTTATCTTAACGGATTTTCTTCCAGCCTGCCGGAATGTATTCAGGATGCCTTTATGCGCACAATGCCTGGTTTTGAAAACGCCGTACAGAGCCGTCCGGGCTATGCCGTAGAATACGACTTTGTTGAACCTACCCAGCTCTATCCATCTCTTGAAACAAAACGTGTTGCCGGTCTCTTTAATGCCGGTCAGATAAACGGAACCTCTGGTTACGAGGAAGCGGCTGGTCAGGGACTCATTGCCGGAATGAACGCAGGCCTTTATGCCCGTGAGCACCAGAAGCTTTGCGGTCCTCTCGCTGAACTTCCTCATTCCCTCAACGGTGTTCCAAGCTCAATGGAAAAAGATGCCTTTCGCCCAAAGGCCTATATGACAAACGAAGAAAAGGCCCGCTTTGCAGAAATCTCTGAGCGGGAAACTGCCGAGCTCAACAGCTTTGAACAGAAAATCCAGAAGGAGGCCGGCTTTGACAAGTTCGACACCATTCCGGAATTTGAGCCGGTAATTCTCGGCCGCGATGAAGGCTACATCGGCGTATTAATAGACGACCTTGTTACCCTGGGAACAAAAGAGCCTTACCGCATGTTTACAGCCCGTGCCGAATACCGCCTCAAGCTCCGCCACGACACAGCAGACCGCCGTCTTGCAAAATATGCCTTCCGCTGCGGCCTCAAAACTCAGGCCCAGTTCGACGCAATAAACGAAAAGTATGCCCGCCTTTCAGAAATAGAAGCACTTCTTCTTAAAAAGCCTGATATGGAAAATCCCGGCTACCCTGAAGCAGACTGGGAAATGGCAAAGATTGACGCTAAGTATAAGTATTACATAGAAAAGCAGGACAAGAGGGTAGAGAAGCTTCATAAGATGGAGAACGCCCGCATTCCTGCAGACTTCGATTACGGCAGCATTCCATCGCTTTCCGCAGAA
>JAEEGK010018432.1_pt1 | contig 15106 bp, 9 predicted proteins | sample 8958771 | NCBI WGS metagenome assembly JAEEGK01 (sample SAMN16246547, study PRJNA631951) | gut metagenome | biome: gut microbiome; feature: rumen; material: SC-attached | host: Bos | place: Iran: Karaj | collected 2018-10 | reverse complement strand
ATACAACCACCAAAAGCGGAGAAGGATACTACAAAGTTGGCAACGATATATATTATCATAACGGAAATGACGGCTATTCCTGGTTTGTATTTAGAAATAACGACTGGAATTATGTTGAAATATCCAATGTGCCGGAATCTTTGAAATACAACAGTATCTCAAGCTATTACAGCTATACACCCGATTGGGATACCGAAACAAGGATCAGTGATTTCTCCAATACCGATGCGTATATCGGAACACATCATGAAAGCAGTGATTATTCATACGGTTCAGGCAGCAATTATCACAGCTCGGACAGCTGGTGGAGCAGCAGCTCAGACAGTTCATGGGACAATGACTCATCGTGGAGCTGGAGCAGCAGCGATTCCTGGGATTCCGGTTCAACCGACTGGGGCAGCGACTGGTAAGTGATAATATATGTCATGAAAGCAATCTTAATCTGAAAAGCTATAAATCTGGCCCTTTCGCCGGATTTATAGCTTTTTTTGCCTCATTTTTCCCTTTTTGTGACCCAGATAACTATAAATCATGCAGTTTTGTCGTATTTTATAGCCATTTATAAGCCTAAACCCCTTTTCTTAATACTAAAAAGCTATAATTTTGGCATCTTATCGCCGGATTTATTGCTTTTTATCTTCTCAAACCCTCTTTTGGCAATCCCAATAGCTATAAATCCTGCATTTAAGCAGGATTTTATAGCTCTTTTTATGATCTCAAGTAAAATACGATATCCCCAAGGCAGTGTACCATTCAACTTTAGGACAGTGTACCATTCAACTTAAGGGCACTATAGATATTGAAAATGCCAAAAAGTGCTTATTTTCTTGCTTTATTCTGTTGACATGAGCCCCAAAGTATCGTATAATTCAATTCAACGCGTTGAAGTGCGACACTTTAAAGCGTTGAAGTTTAAACCGATAAAGTGGATTATACAAAAAAGCTGAAATAAAGGAGAAAACAGATGGTAGCAAAATTATCGATGATGTTTTTATTCTTTGCCATTATGATTGGTGTCGGAATTTACGCCAAATCAAAGGCAAAAAGCGTTGGAGACTTCGTTCTCGGCGGTAATACCGCAGGTCCCTGGCTTACGGCATTCTCATACGGAACGAGTTACTTCTCGGCCGTTATCTTCGTAGGATATGCAGGACAGTTTGGCTGGAAGTTCGGTCTTGCAAGTACATGGATCGGTCTCGGAAACGCATTTTTGGGAAGTCTGCTTGCATGGGTAGTGCTCGGTCGCAGAACAAGGATCATGACCAATCACCTTCACTCGGCAACAATGCCCGATTTCTTCGGAAAAAGATTCGACAGCAATGCACTCAGAATCACTGCATCGGTAATTGCATTTGTTTTCCTTATTCCTTATACAGCATCCGTATACAATGGTCTTTCAAGACTCTTTGCAATGGCATTCAAGATTCCTTATGAATACTGCATTCTTATCATGGCAGTTCTCACGGGTGCATACGTTATCCTCGGCGGATACATGGCAACAACGATCAATGACTTTATTCAGGGTATCATAATGCTCTTCGGTATTTCAGCCGTTGTTATCTCCGTACTTAACGGACAGGGCGGTTTCTACTCAGCATTATCAAAACTCGGCGAAGTACCTGCTGATGCAAACGCAGCATTACCCGCAAACGGAGTATATAACTCCTTCTTCGGTTCGGATCCTTTGGGACTTTTAAGCGTTATCATCTTAACTTCGCTCGGTACCTGGGGTCTTCCTCAGATGGTTCATAAATTCTATGCGATCAAGAACGAGAAGAGCATCAAGACAGGTGCTGTAGTATCAACCGCTTTCGCTGTTATCGTAGCCGGCGGATGTTACTTCCTCGGCGGTTTCTCAAGACTTTTTGCTAATGCAAACGTTCCCGACGGTGAGATCGTAGTTGCAGATGCAGCAGGCAAGATCGCTGTTCAGTATGATGCTATCATTCCCGAAATGTTAAGAACGCTTCCCGACATCCTTATCGGTGTAGTTGTGGTACTCGTTCTCTCCGCATCAATGTCAACACTTGCAAGCCTTGTTCTTACTTCAGCTTCAACCGTTACCCTTGATATCGTAAAAGGAAGCATCGCAAAGAAGATGAGCGAAAAGACACAGATCATCGTGTTAAGAGCATTCCTTCTTTTCTTCGTTGCTCTTTCGGTAATCATCGCATGGAACAAGACAACATTCATCGCACAGCTCATGGGTATCTCATGGGGTGCTCTTGCAGGCGCATTCCTGGCTCCTTTCCTTTACGGTCTGTACTGGAAAAAAGTTACGAAGCTTTCCGTTTGGGCATGCTTCATCACAGGTGTGGGAATCACGGTTTCAAACATGTTCCTTAACTACTTATCAAGCCCCATCGTTGCAGGTGCTCTTGCAATGATCGCAGGTCTTATCGTAGTTCCCGTGGTAAGCCTTATCACTCCCAAGCCCGCTAAAGAAAAGGTTGAAGAGATCTTCACATGCTACAACAAGGTTGTTGCGGTTCCCAAGAAGATGTACCTTGAAGAAGACGAAAACGATGAAAAAGCTGCTTCAGAAGTAAAAGAAACTTCAGAGGTTAAAGAAGAGAAGTCTGAAGAAAAGAAATAATTCTTTAGAGAAAACATCTAAAAGAAAAACATAAAAAAGCGTACCCCGTCAGCAAGGGTACGCTTTCATTTTTTCAGGTCGTATTATGCTGAAAAATCGAAATTGGTTCCGAGTGCGTTGTTGTTTGGTTCAATCGTATCCCAATCAAGATTTTTAATCTTTTCAAGTAATTCGTTGATATTCGAAGCTTCGATCCGAACGGATTTTTCAACCGGTTCTTCGAAAGGATCGTATTCTTCTTCGAGTCTTTCTTCAGCTTCCTCTTTTTCGGCCTTCTTCTCCTCAGCCTTTTGCTCTTCCTTCACTTTTTCTTTGTGCTTTTCGAGGTATTTCTGCTGAGCTTCGGACAGTTTGTTAAGGTCTGCGAAAAGGGATGCCTTTCCGTCTGCATCAACGAGAATTCCGTATTTGCAGATGACACTCATTCCGCCCTTTGATTCGAATGTTCCGGTCATATCATACTGTTCGTTGATATTGTCCGTAACACCGATGGCGTTCTGAATCTTATCCATGTACTCTTTTTCAACTTTTTCATCGGATGCCATCCTTTCGATCTCATCCTTTGTAAAGAGTACCGAGTATTCTCTTGTGTACTGTGAGAGAACCTGCTTTGCTTCATCGCCCGTATCGCTGTCAGCCACCATAAAGTCGATGTTAGTGTAGGTCGCGCGAAGTTTGTTTAAGAGTTTTTGCGCCTTATCGGAAAGTCCTGATTCTTTTTGTTCATTGACATATCCGACATTAGCGGCTTTGGGCTTATTCTCGACGTTTCCCGGAGAATAAGCGGAAACAGATTGTGAATAATCCTGGACTTTAATCATATTTAACCCTCCTTGTTAAATCAAATAACAAATCCTTTTGTTACGAAATCAAGGCACATGCTGACACTGCGCCTTATCTTTTTTATCGGTTAAAAATCGGGAAAATTAAGAGTTACGCTACCCCAATTGCTACCATTATCGATATAACGCTCCATACGGTATAGAAAATAACGGTAATAAGAAACTGATAACAGAGTCGGACCAATGCCTGTAAAAAGACATTTCTTATCCTGGAAGTTTCTTTGATGAGCGGGATCCTGTTCTCGATACTGTCCCAGAAAGGGATCAGGGAAATAATGCAAAAGAGCATTTTAGCGATATTAAAAACAAGAATTCCAATAAAAAGAACATAGGTAGGCAGTAAGCTGCCTTCGACCTCTGCAGCGAGACTGGCCGATTCGGTGATCATAACCAGAACCAGCGAAATGGTGAACAAAAGCCCGGGGAAATAGAAGACTATGATAATAACGGATCTTATTAATCTTGAATAAAATGCATGAGCTTTTTTATTGAAAGATTCGGTTTCACGTGTAACGGGCTTTGCGGGCGCCTGAGTTTTTACGGGTTCTGCAGGTTTTGAAGGTGCAGAGATTTTATCGTTTTGATTCCAGTTTGGTTTGACCCTGGGTTCTGCAGCAGCTGCGGGTTTGGTTTCGAACATATGATAGTTCACGTCGCGAAGAGATATCTGCATCTCGCATTCACCGACATAATATTCGGCATCTTTGTATCTTCCGAGCGCTTCGAAAAGTTCCTTTGTACGTTTAAAATCCCTGACGGTTTTTGAGTTATTAAAACAGTTCAGAGCCAGATTATAATCAGCTTCATTTAAGTCTCTGTTTAATCTCTGGATCCTTAAATTGCAGTCTCTGGCATAAAGATTCGAGTCTTTATAATCGGAAAGAGCCTTAAATTCGCGTAATAAATCCTCGAATTCCCATAAGGTTTTCGCATTTTTAAAACGAAAAGTAAGATTTAAGTATGAAGTTTCGAGATCGTCAGCCGTAACGTTTTGTAAATCCGCCATCTCTAAATATCCTCAAAATAAACTCGCTACAATTAAAATTATATAATCAGAAAACAATAAGGTCAATTTATAAAAAAAAACGATTTTATCGTATTTATACATAAAAATGTTTGACAAAAAATATTTTCAATGATAATGTTTATTGAAATTATTTTTTATATATCTGATAACTGAAGTTAACGAAAGGTACGGAAATGAAGAAGTTTAAGGATTTTTTGAAAGAGTTTTTTATTGACGGATTAAGCGGAATGGCAACAGGTCTTTTTGCGACACTCATAATCGGAACGATCATCGCGCAGGTAAGCCTTATCATTCCCGGAAAAGTTGGAAATTATGTTCTGCTTGCAGGCAAGGTTGCACAGATGTTAACCGGTGCGGGCGTCGGATGCGGCGTAGCGGTCAAACTGAAAGCTAAACCTCTGACAGTGCTCTCTGCAGCAGTTGCAGGCATGATCGGTGCTTTTGCATCCAAGATTCTTGCAGGTACCGTTTTGGTTGATGGCGCAATGACTCTCGTCGGCCCCGGAGAACCTCTCGGTGCATTCTTAGCATCCATCGCAGCCGTTTATCTCGGCAAAGTAGTCGCAGGAAAGACAAAACTTGATATTCTTGTTACACCTTTGGCACTTATTACAACAGGTGCTGTGGTAGGTCTTATTCTCGGACCGCCCATCTCGGCTTTTATGACATTTGTCGGTGATATGATCAAATACGGAACAGACCAGGCTCCCTTCTTAATGGGTATCATCGTATCGGTACTTATGGGTGTTGCTCTTACGCTTCCCATCAGTTCTGCCGCAATCGGTGTAATCCTGGGACTCTCCGGAATCGCCGCAGGTGCAGCAACGGTAGGATGCTGTGCCAACATGGTCGGATTCGCGATCGCAAGTTTCAAGGATAATAAATGGAACGGACTTTTCGCACAGGGAATCGGAACAAGTATGCTTCAGATGCCCAACATTGTTAAGAAGCCCATCATCTGGCTTCCCGCGATCGTCTCAAGTGCGATCATAGGACCCATCTCCACAATGGTATTCGGATTCGAAAGCAATGCAGTCGGATCAGGTATGGGAACCGCAGGTCTCGTAGGACCTATCAATGCATTCCAGGTTATGGTTGAAAAAGGCACTCCCGTATGGCTTGTATTAATTGAGATCGCGCTTCTTTGCTTCATTCTTCCCGGACTTCTTTCATGGGGTATTTCAGCGCTCATGAGAAAGCTCGGATGGATCAAAGACGGAGACATGAAGATATAATTTATTCACAATTAAATATGTTGATCAAAAAGCAGGGTTTTGTGTTAAAACCTTGCTTTTTTTGTGTCATTGGATGTTGATAATGTGATATAATTATTTGATATGTTCTAATTCTAAAAGAAACAGTTTTATCCGGAGTATTATCATGAAAAAGCACCACAACAGAGGGATAATAATTCTCATTGCAATTTTGCTTTTAACAGTCACGATCGCAAATACCATAATTGTTTTCAGACAAACCCATCAGCAGACCAGGGAATCCGGTATCTATCAGCTTGAATCGATAACCGGCAAACTTGAAAGTACTATCTTCGAGGCGGAGAATCTTACAATGGAGATCGCACTTTCCGCCGAGGAATACCTTGATGACAAGGAGCAGCTTGAGAAATTCATCTATGAGAAAAAAGCAGAAACGATAAAAGAAAACAAAGGTGTTTTTAATGTATATATCGCAGGTATAGGCTGGGATATAATCCCGGATTTCGAACATGCGGAAGAATACGTCGCACATGAGAGAGGCTGGTACACGGGAGCTGTTAAGAATAACGGAAAACCCTATGTTACGGAGCCGTATGTGGATGCCATGACAGGAGATATCTGTTATACGGTAGCAGTAATGTTAAGTGACGGTGATGCGGTTCTTTCAGTCGATTACACGATGGAGAACATTCAGGAACACATCGCACAGATGTACAGCGCAGGTACAAACAATGCCGTGATCGTTACAAACGAAGGCGTTATTGCGGGATGCGTTGACGAAACTCTGATAGGAAAGAAATTAAATACCGCACTTCCCGATTATGCGGGTATTTATTCGCTGGTAAAAAGCAAAAACGGCGTTGCGACAAGCCGTGTAAGATCGGGCTTCCTGGTTTATGAGAACCTTTTTGCCACCAAATCGGGCAACGACTGGTATCTTATAGTAACGGAAAGCGACTGGAATCTTTATAAAACATCTTATATCCAGCTCATGATAACGACATTTCTGTCGCTGTCTCTTTTTGCCGTAACAATGCTTCTTTACATGCTTGCGGTAAGAAACAGCAAAAGAGTCGAGGAAGCATTTGCATCAAAGGAAAAATACCTTGCTTCCGTGGGCGGCGATTTCGGCGAACAGGTAAAAAGAATCCTCGACAGCTCGGTAAAAACTCCGTCTTCGGATATGGAGGATGACGAGGAGAAATTCGTAAACATACATGATGCGGGTGTTAAACTTTCCGACATGCTCAGTCAGATCATGTCCTACACAAGCATTGTTTCAAGTGAAGAAGATCTAAGAAAAACAGGCAAAAAGATCAAGACGGGTCCGAACAAGAAATTCCGCGGACTCATTCTTGCATTCATGATCATATGTATGTTCGTAAGTCTATATACGAACATTTCCGCAACATACCGCTGGGGAAATGTATTGATGAAGAACGAAGTTGAGACTTACGAATTCAAACTTGCGGAATGGATAGATACACAGAAAAGTATCCTCGACATGTTCTGTTCCACGATTTCCACCAATCCCGAAATGCTTGACGATTACGATTCCATGGTTGAATGGCTCGACAGAATAACGGTTCAGTACCCCGAGATCTCTGTTACTTACATGACCAATCCCGAGATGGAACACAATGTCATCATGAACAACGGATGGGTTCCCGAACCGGATTATCACGTAGGAGAAAGACAGTGGTATATAGATACGCTTAATTCAGAAACGGGCTGGAGCATTTCAGCTCCCTATTATGATGCTCAGACGGGTGTTTACTGTATCACCATCTCCGAGAGAGTTTATGACGCAAAAACGGGCGAATTCTTAGGAAACTTCGCTATCGACTTTTATATGGATAAACTGGTCGAGATCCTCGGTGACAGCTATTCCGATTCAGGTTATGCTTTCCTTGTTGATACCGAAGGAGACATCATCAACCATCCTTACGGAAGTTATCAGATGTCTGCGGAAAGCAAGACCAACGTTTCATCGCTTCCTTACGGCGAGATCAAAGTTGACGGAAAGAGCAACAAAGTCATTCGTGACTATGACGGAACATATAAGATCCTCATCGCAACAAGAAACCCCGATTCGTATTTCGTAGTTTACGTTGTATCGAGCATCTGGAGAATTTACGGAAAAGTAATAGTTTATTCCACGATAAGTCTTTTGGCATTCCTTTTCTGTATCATCCTTGTGTACCGTCTTTTAACCGACCTTATCAAATGGCAGGACGAATCCAACCGACAGATCCAGGAAGCTGCGGATGCCGCCATTGCCGCGGGAAAAGCAAAGAGCCGTTTCCTTGCACAGATGTCTCATGAAATAAGAACCCCCATTAATGCGGTTCTCGGAATGAACGAGATGATCTTAAGAGAGTCTGAAGATGAGAACATTCTCGAATATGCGGGCAACATTCAGGCAGCGGGCAAAACGCTTCTTTCCATCATCAACAGCATTCTCGATTTCTCAAAGATCGAGGATGGCAAGATGGAGATCATACCTGCCAAATACGAGCTTGCGGGTATGTTAAACAACCTGGTCAATTCCATCGAAGAAAGAGCAAAAAGAAAGAACCTCGAACTTGTTACCGATATAGACGAGAAGCTTCCTTCGGTTCTTTTCGGAGACGATGTAAGAATCTCTCAGGTCATAATGAACCTTCTTACCAATGCGGTTAAATATACGGAAAAAGGCAGGATCGTTCTTTCCATAAAAGACGGCGGAAGGGACGGCGATTCGATAGTACTTAATGTAAAAGTCAAGGATACGGGAATCGGAATCAAGGAAGAGGATATGGATAAACTCTTCGAATCCTTCGAACGTCTCGACGAGAAGAGAAACAGAAACATCGAGGGAACCGGCCTCGGAATGTCGATCGTAACGGGTCTTTTAAACATGATGGGAAGCAAACTTTCCGTGGAGAGTGAATACGGCAAAGGCTCCGAATTCTCATTCGGTTTAAAGCAGCTTATAGTCGACAGTGAGCCCATCGGAGATTACGAGGAGCGGATCGTTAAAAATGCTCCGAAGAAGGGCAGCGAAGAATTCCTTTATGTCAAGAATGCATCGATCCTCGTGGTTGATGACAATGACATGAACCTTAAGGTTATAAAGAATCTCATGAAGCGAAACGGAATCGTTCCGGACCTCGCTTTGTCGGGAGCCGAAGCCATAGATTTGATCAGGGCAAAGAAATACGACATCGTTTTCCTTGATCACATGATGCCCAAAATGGACGGTCTCGAGACCTTTGCAAAGTTAAAAGAAGAAGGGCTCATGCATGAAGGAATGGCAGTTATCGCACTTACGGCAAATGCCGTTGTCGGAGCGAGAGAGACATACCTTAAAGCCGGATTTGACGATTATCTTTCCAAACCCGTCGAGGTCGATCTTCTCGAAGAGAAATTAAGAAAATTCCTTCCCGAAGAAGATATCGAATGGCGCGTTAAGGGAAGCAGCAAAAAAGAAGAAGTGCTTGAATTCTCGCCTGCATCCGAAAATGACGAAATACTTGAATTTTCCCCTGCGGATAACGAAACATCATCCGAAGAAAACTTCGCAGGCATTATCGCCGGATTAAGAAAAAGCGGAGTGACAGATGTGGAAAAAGGACTCTTCTACTGTGCGGGCGATGAATCTTTCTACGTTTCCATGATCAAAGAATACATTCAGGCTCACAAGGATAAAAAACAGATATTAACAGTTGCATTTGAAGATAAGAACTTAAAAGAATTCGAGATAAATGTTCATGCACTTAAGAGCACATCGAAAACGATCGGAGCAACGGAAATTTCCGATAAGGCTCTTAAATTCGAAATGGCAGCAAAGGATAATGACGAAGAATTCATTGATTCCAATTTCGAAGAATTCATAAAAGAATACGATACTTTGGTTGATAAGTTTAAGGAAATGATCGGCTAAAAGGAATACCGGATGAAGAATCTGATAAAATACCTGAAACCGTATATTAAAGAAAGTATCCTTGGTCCGCTTTTTAAACTGACCGAGGCGACTTTTGAATTGCTTGTTCCGCTGGTAGTGGCAAGCATTATTTCCATGGGTATTGAACGCTCGGATTCCGCATATGTTCTTAAAATGGGCGGGGTGATGATCCTTCTTGCGCTTGTCGGTCTTATCTGTGCTATCACCGCTCAGTATTTCGCGGCCAAAGCCGCAATGGGATTCGGAGCGACCATCCGTGAAGAGATATTCAAGAACATCCAGAAAAGAACGTTCAGCGAACTTGAAGAATACGGAACCTCCACGCTTATAACCCGTATCACATCCGATGTCAATCAGCTTCAGACAGGTGTAAATCTTTTCTTAAGACTTTTCTTAAGATCTCCTTTTATAGTATTCGGCGCCGTTATCATGGCATTTGTCGTAAATGTAAGAGGTGCGCTTATTTTCACGATCTGCGTACCGATTCTTTTTATCGTGGTATTTGCGGTTCTTTTAAAAAGCATTCCCCTTTATAAAAAAGTTCAGAAAGCCCTCGATACGGTAACCGTAAAAACGAGGGAGAATTTAAGCGGTGTCAGGGTGATCCGTGCTTTTAACTGCGATGACGAAGAGACAGAAGCCTTCGAAAAAGACACAGCAGCGCTTAAGGCGGTTCAGCTTGCCGCAGGAAGAGTGACGGCATTTATGAATCCCGCCACTTTTATGATCGTTAATATTGCGACTCTTGCGATCCTCTGGTTTGGTGCGAAGGAAGTTAATATCGGGATCATCGAGCGCGGTTCACTGGTTGCGCTTCTTAACTACATGGCGCAGATCCTCGTCGAGCTTATCAAACTCGCAAATCTTATAATCACAATGACCAAGTCCGTTGCATGTGCGGACCGTATTTCCGAAATGCTTTCCGAAGAGACCTCTAAAACAGGCAAAGATGCAGTTGTCTGCGAAAAACCGGATTCTGCCGATGCCGACAGAGATGAAGTTAAGCAGACATCAGGCAATGCAGAAGATGGCGCAAAGCAGGAAGCAGCAGAAAATACAGAATCTGCGAATAAGAAAAAAGACACGATCGAAAGCATCGAATTCAACAATGTGGATTTCATATATCCGGGTGCTAACAAGGAATCGTTAAAAGATATATCCTTCAAGGCAAAGAAGGGAGATATCGTCGGAATCATCGGCGGTACGGGCTCGGGCAAAACAACCCTTATCAATCTTATCTGCGGATATTATGCCGCATCCAGAGGATCGATAAAAGTTAACGGAAGCAGCATTACCAAGATAGTTAAAAACGAAGAAAATATCGATAAGAAGCCTGATAAAAATGCCGAAACAAAAGAGAATTCGGACATCGTTCTTCGCATGACTCATTACATGCGTGATTTCGTCGGCATTGTTCCGCAGACTGCGGTTCTTTTTGCGGGAACCATAGAAGAAAACTTAAGATGGGGCAAAAAGGATGCTACCGAGGAAGAGATGAACACAAGCTTAAAGAGAGCATGTGCTTATGATTTTGTATGCGAAAAAGAAGGCGGACTCAAAGCAGAAGTAACCGAGGGAGGAAAGAATTTCTCGGGCGGTCAGAGACAGCGCCTTAGCATTGCGAGAGCATTTGTTAAGGAACCCGAGATCTTGATCCTCGACGATTCAACGTCCGCACTCGATTATGTAACGGAGAAAAAAGTCAGAGCGGGGATCAGGGAACTTGCAGAGGATTCGATCTGCTTTATCGTATCCCAGAGAGCCGCAAGCATAATGGATGCCGATCTTATCTTAGTCCTTGACGACGGCGAACTTACAGGTGCCGGAAGACACGAAGAACTTATAAAAACCAACGAGACATACAGGGAGATCTACAAGTCGCAGTTCCCCGAAGAGGAAATATGATGAAAAACAGATCTACGTTTTCTTTTCTGATGAAATATGTTTTTAAGAAGTGGTTTCTTTTATTAACCGCTGTTCTTTGTGCGCTTGTTACGGTTGCGGGTTCACTTTACCTGCCCATCCTTACGGGACATGGGATCGACATGGTGATAAAGGCCGGCTTCGTGAATTTTGCGGTACTTAAAAACATCATTCTCCAGGCACTTATTGTTATTGCCGCCACGATCGTTGCACAGCTTTTCTTAAGCCTTTCGAACAACAGATTAACAAGCAGCGTTGTTTATGAGATAAGAAAAGATGTAATGGCGAAGATTCATAAACTGCCGATTTCCTATATTGATTCAAATAAAAGCGGCGATCTTGTTTCGAGAATGATAGCGGATGTCGAGACACTTTCGGACGGACTTCTCATGGGCTTTACACAGGTATTTACGGGAGTTCTTACAATCCTCGGAACGCTTGTTTTCATGTTTATTATGAACTGGAAGATAACGCTGGTCGTAGTTGTGGTAACGCCGCTTTCTTTCTTTGTTGCCGGATTTATATCAAAGAAAACATTTAATCTTTTTACAATTCAGACTAAAGAGAGAAGTTCTCAGGTATCTTTTATAAACGAGATGGTCTCTAACCAGAAGATAGTCAGAGCATTTGCAAAAGAAGACGATAACCTCGAAAAGTTCAAAGAAATGAATGAAAGGCTTAAAAACGCATCGCTTAAAGCAACATTTTTCTCATCCCTGACCAATCCTTCGACGAGATTCGTAAATTCACTGGTTTATGCTGCGGTAGCGATCTTCGGATCCTTATCGATCATTGCAACGGGCGGACTTACCGTCGGTGAACTGACGATCTTTTTATCATACGCAAATCAGTACACCAAACCTTTTAACGAGATCTCGGGTGTTTTAACGGAGTTCCAGAATGCGCTGGCATGTGCCGACAGGATCAAAAAGCTTCTTGACGAAAAAGAGATCGTCGAAAAAGAGGACGCAAAGACATCAAAGAAAGAAGATTTCAAAGTAATAGATTTTAAGAACATAAGCTTTTCGTATGTTCCCGAACAGAGACTTATCGAGAACTTTTCACTTGAAGTATTTAAGGGTAAAAGAATCGCGATCGTCGGCCCTACGGGCTGTGGAAAGACAACGCTTATCAATCTTCTCATGAGATTTTACGATGTCAGGGAAGGCGAGATCCAAATGGATAACGAGAATATCAAAGATTACACGAGAAAAGCCTACCGCGAGAATTTCGGAATGGTCTTACAGGAGACATGGTTAAGAAAAGGAACCGTCAGGGATAACGTGACGCTCGGTCAGAATTTCAGTAACGAAGAGGTCGAGGAAGCCTGCAGGAAATGCCATGCACACAGCTTTATAATGCGTATGCCCAAAGGCTATGATACCGAGATCACCGAGGACGGAGGCAATCTTTCGAACGGTCAGAAACAGCTTCTGTGTATTGCGAGAGTCATGCTCATGAATCCGCCGATCCTTATCCTTGACGAGGCTACAAGTTCAATCGATACGAGAACGGAATTAAAGGTTCAGGATGCTTTTGCGAAGCTGATGAAAGGAAAGACAAGTTTTATCGTAGCGCACCGTTTATCTACCATTAAAAATGCCGATGTCATTCTGGTTATGAAAGACGGAAACATCATCGAGCAGGGAAGTCACGACGAACTCATTGCGAGAGGCGGATTTTATAATGAACTTTATCAAAGCCAGTGGGCTGGTAACGAAAGTAAGAAAAGTGTTTAAGGAGAAAATGATATGAAAAAAACCAAAGCAATAGCCGTAATAATGTCAATGTCAATGGCTTTGACAGGCTGTACATTAAACTTAAATCCTTCAACCGATGCCAAAGACAAGGATTCGGATGCATATGCTCACGCATATATCGCATCAACAACGGATACAACCGTCGTGGCAGCGAATCCCGACGGAACCGACGTTCCCCAACCGGATCCCAATGTGGAAGTTACTCCGACAGTCGATGATTCATGGAAAGAGATCTATGCAGATTATCTGGAAAATCATATGGATGAGATTTTTGGAGATGATAACGACGAATGGCAATACAGCTGGACATGGGGATTTATCTATGTTAATGACGACAAAATTCCGGAGCTTGTTTTAAGTTCGGGATACGAAGCCGGAGGAAACGTTATCTTAACGATCGTTAACGGACAGGTGGATTTCATTTATACCAGAAGACTCGGATTCTACTATGATGAATCCGGAAACGTTCTTGTCAATTCCGACGGACATATGGGAGTTTATTTCGATTATGTTTATACGATAGGAGATAACGGCTTTGAGTTTCTTGCAAGCGGGGATTATTTTGACATTTACGATGATGAGAACGGATATACCGGAGAGATGGAGTATTATATTGGAGAGCAGGAAGTAAGCGAAACCGAGTATTACGATGTGATCGAATCATATATTCCGGTGGAGGAAAGGTTATACTGGGCAGACGGAAGTACGTATGACAGCGTAATCAATTACCTTAAGGGAAATGTTTATTCGGATTACAAGGAAGCATACAGGGAAGTTGCGGATCAGTGGATCGGAGCTGACAATGTTTATTTAGCACTGATAGAGTCGGATAATGCTCCTTCGTATCTTGTGCTTGATAACAATAACTGGATGTTTATTTATTATTTCCAGGACGGTATGGCGTTCCGCGGAGAAGATTTTTATTTAAGCGAATCATCAAACATATTCTTTTATCCCGAGAGCGGAGTGGCAGAAAGTTTTTATGAGTCTTCCTATGACATGGGATTAACCTATTACATATACTCATCCAATATGGGTTCATCACATTTTTCATATGCCGGCAGAAGCGGAAAACTTGATGAAGAAGGAAATCTTTTAAAAGACGAAAACGGCTACATCTTTGAATATACCGTAAACGGCGCTAAGGTTTCGGAAATGGAATATGCGGAATATCTTGATCAGTATCAGGGTGATTGTGTAGAAATCAAAGTGCCGGGAGCCGAGGACAGCGAAGTGGAATTCCTCACCCCCGAGGAAATGTCGGATTATTTAAGTAGATAAAAGGATTGAAAAAATGATCATTCTTGAAGAAAATATAGAATTTGAAACCGATTTTGACAAAGAACAGACTGCAAAAGATGTGGTTGAACACATTCTGGATAAAGAAAACTGCCCGTGGGATGTTGAGGTTGATATTCTGATCACCGATTCCGAAGAGGTTAAAGAATATAACAGGGAATACAGGGATATCGATAAAACTACCGACGTTCTATCATTTCCCAATATCGACTGGGAAGCACCTGCGGATTACGAAAATGTCGACGAAGAAGAATTTAACTGTTCGTCTTTTAACCCCGAGACCGGACTTCCGATCTTGGGAGAGATATGCCTTAACAAAGACAGGATCATAAGTCAGGCCGGGGAATACGGACACAGCGTTAAGAGAGAATTTGCTTTTCTTATCGCACACAGTATGCTTCATCTTTGCGGTTACGATCACATGGAGGAAGACGAAGCAAAGGTAATGGAAAAAAAGCAGAGCGATGTTCTTAATACACTTGGTATAACAAGAGACTGA
>JAEEGK010018431.1_pt1 | contig 15106 bp, 8 predicted proteins | sample 8958771 | NCBI WGS metagenome assembly JAEEGK01 (sample SAMN16246547, study PRJNA631951) | gut metagenome | biome: gut microbiome; feature: rumen; material: SC-attached | host: Bos | place: Iran: Karaj | collected 2018-10 | reverse complement strand
TATGTATAGTTCTTGGTGTCGTCCATCTCAGAGAAGTCATGGAACTTCTCCGAGCTAATCATCATCGTAAGACCGATATTGACTCCAAAACTATTCTCGCCAAACTTCTGTCGCTTACTGACATTATTGTACGGTATTGTATAGACATTGTATGTATAACGTGGCTCGATGAATGCCTGTAGGTCTTCTGTAAGTTTTCCCCAAAGATGCAAACCTACACCATATGCTTCACTACGCACACGTGTCTTTTCTTTGTTAGGCTGGTATTGTGTAAGCATACCAAACTCTGTACCGAATGCAAGATAAGCGCCGTAAGGAGCATCCCACTTGAATGAGCGGAAGAAACCAAACGGATTGAGCAACGCCTCAATGCGACCGCTTATATAGTGCTTATTGTAAGATGCTGCGTAGTTGGAAGATTCCACCACTGTACGGTTTACTGCCTCCTCATTCCACTTTGTAGAACGACTGATAGCAGAAAGGCGGAAACCCATAGCAGGAGAGAGCCAACGACCAACAGAGAGGGTCAACTGGTGACCCAATGTCTTGCCACTGCTGATATAGTCAGAAGAAGAGGTGACAGGACCTATTGCTGCTTCAACAAACCATGGAGTACGCCATTTTTCAAGCGTCTGAGGCGTAACCAGACGATCATCTGCCATGCGTGACTGGAGCAGCTGCAGACGCGCTTCCTTTGACAGATTATCTACGAAAAAAAAGGAATAGTTTACGTTAACTCCATAGAATATGTCATAGCCATGCCAGTTACGCGTGCCAGAAAGGTCCATCTTATCGGAACCTATACCTACGTATGGCTCAACATTGATGGTGCCGAGAGGACCAGTAAAGCATTTCAACTGAACGCCAAAATGGGCTTCAGGAGCAAATACCTTGCTACTCTCCTTCATCCATGTGTAGTTACCACCTACTCCAAACATCAGCGACGTCTCTATGCGGCGTGCAGGATTATAGCCAAAGAACTGAGTTGAGAGATTAAACAAATAGTCTAACTTTGCCGATGCACGAGCCAACCACAGTTCCTTATCCTGCTGATAACCCCATCCACCGCCAAGAGAGAGACGGAGGGCATGGCGCTTTGTGAACTGCTTACCCACGTGAATATTAAGCTGGGTCATAGTCTTGAAACGATAGTTGTCATTCTGAGGTACTATCTTTTCAAAGCCCATTCCTGCACCAACATAAAGGTGATCATACCAATGTTTGTCAAAGGTATGGTGTGTAGGAGAGTAACGGTCGTTTAGAACATACTCCTTTAGATCTATCTGATCAGTCTTATCCTTTGCGAAGTTACGACGAGGCAACTGGACAGTATCCTTAAGTGCCTGCAACTCTTCTTCATCAAGGGTATCAAGAGGGTCTATGTCCTGCTGACGGAAACCCTGAGAAAAAGCCGTTCCGCATGTAAACAGGGCAAAGAAGAGAACTATGCTGTTGGTAATTTTCATTTATGGTTGTATATCGTTATGTTACTTAGTAGTTGGAGCTGAAGTAGCAGGAGTAGCCACAGTACTTACACCACTGATAGCGTCTGCCGAGGTCTCACCATTTTCATCTATATCGTCATCTCCACTAATCTCAAGGACATCATCCTCAGTTGTATGTGCTGATTCTGAAAGTACAACAAGACGATCAAAGAGTTCACGATACTTTTGCTTTTTACGCTTACTCCACTTATATTTCTCGCGAAGTTCGTCACTTATCTGACCATCATTGAAGTAGAGCCATTTATATGAAGGTTCAAGTTCAAATGAGTGATTAAAGAATGCGAAGTAATTAGGCACATAGTCAGCCTTATGTCTCTCATTGATGCGCTTAACCTCGTTATCGGCCTCGAGAATACCACGCAAATACCACTTCTTTGGGTTGTCATCTGCCATCTGGTTGACCAGACCAAGGCATACCGAATAAGGCACATTGAGTATATCGCGAGCCTCGGTATATATAACAGCCTTATTATCTGGTGCACATGAAATAACAAAATTCATGGCATCAAGCACCTCCTGTTCCTCTGCAGGAGAGAGTTGGTGAGTGGCATACTTCACGAAACCTTCCTTGAAGGTGATGTATTTCTTCAGTCGCTCTACCTTCTGATCTTTATCATTGCCAAACCAATAGTCACAGAAACTCAAGGCGCTATCACGCTCTTCCTGCTGGAAGTATGTTATAATCTGATTGATAAGTATCTCACGACGGTTCTTCTGTGCCCTATCGTTCATTTCACGAGTTGTAACGGCACGCAGACGCTTGTTAATAAACGGATCAAGAACATTTGCATTAGGCTTGCCCTGCTTCTGGTTAAGCATTGCCATACGGTTGGCAACATACATAGAGAACTTAACCTGCTCATATCCACCATGCTGAGTTACATGACGATAGGCAAGCATTGTCAGGGTATCTTGTTCAAGAGAATCCTTTATACATGCAAAGAGGTTATAATAGTCGCCATCAGAGAAATCCTTTCCCTTACCCTGCAACAAGTCATGCTTGCGCGCATAGTAGGCATTGGTAACTTCTTCTGCATCCATCACATGCTCACGCTCATAGCGATAGGTGACACGCATCATACGCAAACGCTCGAGAATAGGTTCTATAAATGCTGCATATCCTTCTATCTGCGCAATCTCCGCATCACCACCGTAACCATCTGTACCCATCTTAGCGCGTACTTGGTCAGCAAGTGCAGTATTGCCAGTCATATCAAGTTCATGAGCCACATCCTCCCATGTACAAACACGAGGTGCTGCAGTATGGAAAGCAATGTCTACATTGCCAAGGTATTGACGTACCTTAGAAACAGCGACGCGTGTACGCTCAGCTGCAAGACGGCGGTTTGCCTCAAGACCTCCTTCAGGAGATGCTGTAGCTGCTACGTTTACTTCCATGAGTGTTTCACCGTAAGAACGCAACTCCTTCACGAGTTCATTAAGCTGGAGAACATTAACCGAGTCATTCGTCAGTTCTGACTTTCCCACCAGGAACTTCAAACGCAGATCTTGGTTCTTGGTATCATAGTTGCTCTCTGCATCAACACGGAATTCATCTAAATCCATTTTAGCCGATGCTATTCCCAAATCTAAGAATTTGAATATATTCTTGGAATTACAAGAACCCGTGGCAGCCGTACGGCTAAAATATATGTGATTCAAATCTGCAATTTGAACTGTATAAGGAATCTTGTAGGTCTTCTTCCTGTTTGGCTTGGCATAGACCAACGTGGTGTCCAGATATACTTTCTCGTCAGAATACATTGGCTTGTCAATGTATGCATAAGCTACCTTATCATATTTCATGTAGTTGAATAGCATACGCTTGTTTTGTGTCTTATGGTAATCAGGACCTTCCATTACCAGTCCATTGACATAGTCAACAGTATCTTCGGTAAGACAATCAACAGCTGCAGGTTGGACAATAAGACGCGCTTTCTCATTACCATAACCCGCTGGCAATTCAAGATGAATCTTGAAATACATATTCTTACCATCATCAATAGCCGGTGCTGCAGTAATATTTATGGTATCACGATTAACACCTAACACATCAACATTGCTGATAGCGTGAGAACCCTGATCCATTTTGGTTTTGAATATATGCTCATACTCAGTCTGTCCTGCCTTAAGCGGAATAACAGCCATGCGGGCATCTTCGATGGTTAGTTCGTCATCTGGAAGATAAGAGCAGACAAGTATTGCCATATCTGGGTAAGCGTGAACCTTAAACTCACCGTTACCACGTGATTGACGGAACTTTACCTTTTGCTTGGTACATGCATCGTCCCACGCAGTCATTACAATAGCTCCCTTGTCACCACGCTGTAGTACAATAGCCTCCTGCAACGCATCCATTACGACATTTGCCTTATGCTCTGTCTTAAACACAGCATACTGCACGGTACGATACTCTTTCTCGCCTGCAGTCTCAAAAATTACATGCACAGCTGCATCCAACGCTTCGTTCTGTGCGTAGCCTAAAGCAGGACAGAAGAAAGATGCCATCGCAACTATGATTATATGTAAGACGATATGCTTCATCAACCTTTTTTACTTTAAATCTTTAACTTATTTGATAATGTAGGAAACAGAAATACCAATACGCAAAGGCATCAGCAAAGAGCCATGAGCATTAGCATAGGGATTACCCTCGTCATTCAGATAATGGCTGTCATAGTCATCACCAACGAAATATTCCTTCTGATGGTAGAAGACAAGACCAAGGCTGGTGTGGAAATCGATAAGAAGCCTCTGAGTAACAGGCCATACATAACCATATGACAGACCCAGACCTCCAGCATCTCCATCATAAACCTTGTCAGCAAAGTGAGAGAACTTATAAGAGGCAAGCAATCCTATAGCACCGACATAATGGTGGAACATAGGACGTCCTGAGATATACACACGCCATTCAGGCTGAATAGCAGCAATACGTATATCTTTTCCCAACATATTAGCAGCATACAGACCATTGATGTTGAGAGTAGATTTCTTGCCCAAGGTAAGTTCCACGCCGAGTGATGGAGCCATACAGGCATCCATGGCAACGTCGGTGTTTACTGCCACCATCTGAGCCGATGCCTTAGCAGCAAACAACATTACCGTCGCTATTATAAGCAGGAATTTATTCCTCATTGTGATAATTTCTGTTGAAGTTTATGCTACAAATTAAGAATATGAAACAACTATTTGTTGAACTCTATTTCACCATAATCAGTGAACTGGGATAGTATGGTCACCCTCTGTGATGAATGGATACTTGTTCCAATTCTCCTCTGTTGGTTCTATTTCCTCCCAAGCATCAAGAGTAGCATCAAGCTGAAGGCTCTCAAGATTCCAAACCTTGAGAATTATACGATAAATCTTACCCTCCTCGAAAGAGCCCTTAGTCTTAAGATTCAAAGGCACTGGAATAACCTTAGACACTGCAGGCTCCACGTTGTTGTCAGTCAGAGTAAGGCTGAGGTGATAGTTGCTTGCAGGACCTGCAGGGAGTATTACGTATGCATCGTCACCATTAGCGTCTTTGAGGGTAACGCGCACAGGCTTGCCATCCTCCAATTTAGGAGTTGCAGAACCATCGATTGATATCCTAGTGGTGGTGGTTGAAGCTGTTACCTTGCCTTCGTTTCCTGCACCGCTGAGGTCTGCTATAACAAGATCAACACTTGACGGAGTATTGTCTATTGTGAGGCCAGAAACCGTGGTCTTGCACGCAAAGTCATAAATCTGCTCGCTTTCACTCTTGTCGATAGGAGTACCACCAGCTATAACGTCAAACTTTAACATGATCATCTTATGGAAGAATTTCATTGTTGGCGCAAGAGGCTTGTCTGTTCCATCCTTTGTACGGAAAGGAGAGAAACGGAAGAATTTGGCAGAATAACCATACTTGGTGAAATCAGTTATCTCCTTACCATCATATATCACACCTGTTGGTTCTCCAGGAGTGAACCATTTAATATCAGTGCCCTCTACATCGTTCTCACTATAAGAAGCACGTCCCCATAAGATATCGTCCTTACCTGTAACTGGGATTGTCACAGCAAGTTTGCTCTTATCTACAGTGCAGTTTTTATTTGCGCCATCTGTAACAAGAGACTGCAATGGATAGTAACCATAAAGACTATAGCTACAATAGTTGCCTATAGGATAATAAGGCTGCTCACCAACGAAACCTACAGAAGACTTTGCACCTTCTGCAATATCTGTTGTCACCATACCATTGGTATCATACATAGTCACGTTTGCAGCCTTGTTCCATATTGGTGCAGACCATTTGTCAACATATTCACCAATATCAGCAATAGATACAGGTTTATCATGGTTTGCCCAATTTACATGCTCCCATGTTACGTCAGAATAATCGTTCCCCGGAATAATGTCCTTGGCGAGCATGAAGATGCCTACTCTCCCATCTTGAATGGAGAAAGCCTTCGTATCTACATTAGAGTTGATAGCACCAGACTTAGACGTAATGCTACCCTCCTTGAACTGGAAGTCAGAAGAGTAAGTCACTATCTCCTTTTCAGTAGATGTCTGAGTTGTACCTGCACCAATCAATACAGGAACTTCGCTTGCTACGTCGTTACCATAGTCAAGTCGATTTTTCTTTGCTTGGTCATAGAATTCTTCTGATGAACATGCTGCAAGAACCGAGGCTGCGAAAGCACCGTACACAATTTTTTGAATAGTCGTATTCATATCCTTATAGTTTTATTTTGTTATTTCTTATATGTATATCTCATTAATTATTATTACCTGTTGGGGAATCTTCGTCTTCTGAAGGGGGCTCGGGCACATCGTAGTTGCCAGAGTCATAAAGCTCCTGCTGACTAACTTCATACCATATGCCCTGCTGACTCGAAGCCTTGACGGTATTAGGACCATATACACGCAACTTCACTTCATAAGAGCAGCCAGCCTGAAACTGCATATCGGGAGCTTCAGGGTCGGAGTATAGGGGGACGTCAATTGTATAGTATTTTGCATCTTCTGAGCTTTTGGGGTAACGAACTACCACCTTTGCCACATAAGACCCATCCATAGACTTTCTATCCTTATTTGTCAAAGCAGGGAGAATGATACCCTGACGATGAGTGTCATCAGGTCCTCCCAATTTCGTAACTACAGGCTCTCCATTCTTTACAAACATTGACTGGGCAGGCATAATCTGGTCAGCGTAGTACAGGCTACGTGAACCTACCTTCTTCATTATATAGCTCCTAAGGAAGAATTCCTTCGTACGATTCTTTGAACTATAGGTTATTTCACCATTATGCAATCCCGCACGTTCCGCAACGAGAAGGAATACAGAATCTGGAACATTTACAATACTTATACCTATTACCTCCGTCTCCAACGCCTGAGTGTAATCTAATTTACCAGTCTTGGCTGATTCATCCACAGGTTCCTTCTTTGAGTTGAGTCCACCAGGCTGTATAGAGAACATCAACTGCATCATTTTGTGAGTAAAATGAAACTTGGGCGTTAAACTTTCAAGTGGAACATTTGAACCATCATTTGTCCTGTTCTGTGTAAAACGGAAATAATTGGCACTCCACGCATAATCCGCATACGAATCATTTATAGGATTATAGGCATCACCTGGAATAGCTGCTGAATATATTACATCTTGAGTACCATCCAGTTCTGTCATGACAGCCATCACAGAATCCCTGTAATAACGTATCTCAGGTACACGTGGCGTGTATGCATAAAAATTATATTTATGGAAACTACCTATAGGATAACGCTCTGCCTTACCATTCTGTAAACTGATTGTAGAACCTAATTCCGGTTTCGCATTATCCTTTGGACTTGCAGTGGCAAGCATATTATCCAAATACGCACTAAAACCATATGAATAACCATATATTTTCGAGTCGCGTGTATCCTTTTTATCTCTGTACCAAGAGCAGTCCATACTATACTCTACACTCCAATACTGTGATAAAGGAGTATCTATCTCATCCATTGCCAACATAAACACACCTAACGTGTCTGTTGAAAACGAGCCCTTGTTTGAACTTATTGCCGCTTTCGAAGTTATTGTCTCCGTTGTAGCATCAAGCGATACTGAATACTCACTCGGCATTAATGCCTGCTCGAGAGAAACGTTCGTTTTCTCAGTGACAATTTCATCATCGGAACAACCCGTCAGAGATGCTCCAACAAACAATAAGGACGCTATGTAATAATAATATCTCTTCATGCTTAGTCAAGAGGTTTTTCTACATCTCCACCCTCTACCCATGGTTCAAGTGTAGCGCCAAGCACCACGGGCTTCAAGCCTGCTACACCAAGTTCTACATTGTATGATGTCCCACCTACTACAGACTCTACACCTTTCTTGGCCAATTCCGCTGCTATAGGTATTGCGTAAGGAGCATTGTCGAAAGCTGGATATACAATCTTACGCGCTGTATATCTTACAGGAATATTCGGATGTAAATTGTAATATTCATCACTAAACTGCTTTACATACTGGTGCATCACAATGCGAAACTCATAATCATCTTGTGGAGCAACGAGAATAGCATCTCCTACCTTTGCTGGCTCAACATCGTTAGGTTGCACACCTGCCATCTTAACAGTGCTTTGACTTGCAGCATCCTTGTCTGGCTTAGCAAACAGTTTTAGCCAACCTTTCAAAGCATCGCCCTTTGAATCGACATCCCACTCTATACGCTGGTTATTGCGACCATTATGCAGGTCTGCCTTGTCTGTATAGGCGAAATACAGTCTGCCCCTGTTCTTTGAATAAACAAAAATGCTGTCAATATATACACCTCCATTAACGTAATATCCTGCACCATCGCCACCTGCATCTGCGACAGCCATTTTATGAGCCTCATCACTTGCAGTCACCTTCGTTACTTCTATCTGTTGGGGATTGTTTACACCATCCTCTGCATGAACAGCCCTTGCAGTAAATGTAAGGCGTGCTAACTTGTGGCGGAATTTCAATGTGGGCTGGACATCATGGCGTGCTGCCTTGGCAGAATAAATCTCACTCGCCTCTATTCCCTTTGATGTATAGAAATCTGTATTTGTAGGGTCATCCTTTTCGAGAGTCTGACCTGTAAGAATATCCTGTGTACCATCTATCTGGAAAGGAACATACATTTGCTCGCCATCTACCACTGGAGCTTTGCGAACATAATTACCCTCCCCATCAACCTTCTTATTGCCTTCTGCATCGAGCTCTACGTCTGCATCATCAATGTAGTATCCCCAGAAATCACTGGCTCCACGAAGTGGATAATAGCATATTTTATTATCCTTACGTTGAGCTAATCCCGTTGCTATAGGGGTATCATCCGTTGGTTTCGGTGTTACAACCTCTGTGTTGTAGAAAGTGCTTGCCTCAGGATCGTCAATCAATTCTGAACCAATGGCTTTCCAAGCTGAAACAGAAGACGGTGTCAATGTTCCTTTGTTGAACATATACACACGAATTATCTCACCATTCCAACTATTCTTACCGCTCTCTTCGGTATCACCTACTGTTCCTGTGCCTTTGCTCATCACCTCAGTGCCTACAGAAGAACCGATGCTGAGACTGATAGCCTGATTTTCATTGTTCACTAAACTGCCAGAATTTCCTGACGTTGAAACAATGTCATCATTAGAACATGCAGCAACTGAAAGGGCTGCGATGGCAAATAAAAAAATCTTTCCAGTCATATCTGTAATATTCTCTTTTTCTTCTTTTGTTTTTAATCATCAAACAGGTTGATAACAGTTCCTGTTCCACTCTTCCATGACTCAAGGTCAGAACTTATTTCTATACGGGTAGTACCATATACCGAGAGGTCAAGTACATAAATCTTCCCTGCTTCAAAACCTTTTTCTGGTACGCAATCCACCTCAAGCCAGGTTTGCATAATACCTTGTGGATTGGCATCTGTTCCACTTGTCTTGATATTTGTCTGCTGAACAAGAATCTTCACTTTGTATGAATCAGCAGGTGGAACGAGAATTCCTTCACCTACCTCCTTAAATTCCTCGGTAGATATATCCTCTTCTGAAAGATACGCATTGACTGAAATATCTTTCGGTTCTGACAGTTCAGTCAGCCCTAGCTTTGTATTCTTCAAATCTCTTGCAGCAACAACGAGTTTACCTCGTGTGCACGCCGTCACCTGAACATCTTGAATAGATATCTTCACGGCATCGTCCATCAGTTTTGCTCGAAACTTAAGATAGGCGAGAGTATGTTTGAGATCTATCTTTGGCTCTACACTATGCACCGCACCATAGGTGGAATATGCACCATCACCATATGTAAGGATATTATTACGCACCTCATCCTCGGTCACACTGGTTGCATACTCTTTCTTTACCATCTCTTCGGTCAGTTCAGGAGCATAGCCTACCATGATATCATTCTTACCGTTCAGTTCCAAATCTATCTTTACACAATCATTCTGTTTCTCAAAACCATACACATTGGCTTTGTTGATATAATATGCAAAGAAATTGTAGCCGACCTTTTCATATTTCTTCCTATTCCAATAGTAGGTCTGGATTTTATAATTCTGGTTGTCCTCCCACTCTTTATTATCAAGAAGATATATTGAACCATTTGTACTGAGGGAAGCCAGGCTACCATCTTTTGTAGCCCCTTGTGGTACAGCAAGTTTTCCTATGTGCTGCGTTGTACCTGAGATATATGTTCTTTCTGTACTAAGCAAACAGTTAAGACGATCATCTTCATCACCCATCAACTTTGTAAAGTCTGGCTGTTGTGCAAGAACAGTCTCATCACCAGTTACGACAGACTTACGATAAGCTAACAAATAGAAACGTGCCTTAGCATAACGCTTTTTGAAGTTTTCGTAGTTATTTTGCGGGTCAAGCGGACCTTCAGAATCATCATCTGTTAGCGTTATCGCTTTTGAGGCAACACCACTTGATGTTGCATAAAGAAGGGAGTTGACATTAAGCGATGGAGACAATGGGTAGGTCTCATAGTCCTCAGCGTTTTTTATATCTGTCATATATGTCAAATCTGGATATGAACCTGAACATGATTGCCATAAAACAGCAGTCATAATCATCGTCAATGCCATCATTATATTATGTAGCTTCTTCATATTACGTTAGCTATTAGTCTTCTGTTTCTATATGTTGTTCCTCTTCCCAGTTTGCAACACGTGGAGATTCATCTGCTCCTGTTATAAGTGACTGGGTCAGCGTTGCATCAATAGCCAGATGTACACTCTTGTAATTCTGCGCCTTACGCCAAAATTCATCGCCATTTTCACTATAGAGTTCTAACAACTGTGCATGTTCTATGTTTTTATGTAGGTTTATTTTACCCATAATAGTGCGAGAACGCCATCCCCAATTGTTGTCATCAACATTCTTTTCATACACCCAAACCTTCACTATTACCTGTAATACACCTGGACCAGCATATTTATTGGCATCAGTATAAAGAGAATTCTCTACTATACCTGGGATATTCAGGTTAGCATAACAACGTACTACATCTTCAGATTGATTATCATACCTACCTATATTGTCAACGATCTTTTCACTTGGCCATCCCCGTGGCTTTAATTCTTCTGAGTTGGCATTAGGGACCTGAGTAGGATCGACCAATTTGGTACGGAATATAAGTTTGTCGGTCTGTGTTATATCCACCGCTCCTGTTCCTATATTCATGCTACGAGGAACACCCGAGAGCACACACCATACATCGCTAACGAAGAACTGAAAGTTAGAAGTCTGTTTCTTCTTCAAGTCAAAATACAGGTCTATATTCTGGGTGACGGTGGTAGGATGGAAGTTCACCTGTGTTACCTCGTCATTGCCTATACGACATATTGTGGTAGAGTCAACAACGATAGGTTCGGTGATATTGCGTATAAACTTGGCACGCTTCGCTTCCTTTTCCTCTTCCGAAGCACTTTCTGGAGCTGATGTGTAGGGATTATCGTCCACAGAGCCATCGAACTCACTGAACGGACTGTCTACATAATAATCCTTAAGTTCATCATACGTATAGGTGCGATGCTCTGCTTTGAACTGACCAAGTCGTAATTTCAAATCTCCAGCATTCACTTTCAATGGGTTAGGAGTTATTATATAGTCCTCTGTTACTATACGACTCGGATCAAGTTTTTCCTCAAAAGTCCTACTGAAACTCATTGTGAGGAATTTGTATTCTCCAGATGACAAACGGAATATCGTAATATCATGGTTGTCTTCTTCGGCCATTCCCTCCGGTAAAGCACCGAGATAGTGACCACTTTCTGCCACAACATTATACATATACGAAGTACTCATGGTGTTAATCACCCTATTACCCAGTATGTATGTATTCACAGGACGTGAGGTAACTGCCTCTGGCATTTTGTCCCATAAATAGTTGAACTGCACACCGCTCTGATGCGGGTGTCCTTTGTCACATAAATCTTCATGCACTTCACATGAAGCTACTATAAACTCGAACACGCACAAGTAAAGGAGTGCCTTAAGCGGATGGTTCTTTATATTATTCATAACGATAGTTTTCATTCTACGCCTCCTTCCTCTGCTTTCTTTGCATCCTCAGACACCTTCTTGGCAGCTTCACGGCGTGCTCTCATGCGGGCAATTTTCTCTTGAGCAGCCTGTGCCTTTGCCTTGCGTGCAGCAACCTTCTCTTCCTTGGTCATACTTGCTTCTGCCTTCTTTTCAGCTTCACGCTTTGTACGCTGACGTTCTATAGTGGCTTGTGCATCCTTAGCCTTTGACTTGGCTTTTTCTTTGTTACGTTCTATTTTATTGCGTAGCTCCTTCTGTTTAGCTGCTTTAGCTTCCTCTTCTGCGAATTTCTTTGCCAGTTTCGGATCTTTGGCTGCGAGTGAATCACGACGAGCTTTCTTAATCGCATTAATAGAATCAAGACGAGCCTGCTTTATTGAATCCTTACGCATCTTAGCAAGTTGTTTTGGCGTATAATTAGGCACTCTTGCAGGTGCTTGTTCATCGATGGCTTTTTGCTGTTCACGGTGGCGAACATCTACGCATGAATCGTACAGCATCCTAAACTCTTGCGATACAACACGGTAAATAGAGTCTTGAATGTATTTCTGCTCACGACCACTTAACCAAGCATTATATATTGAGTCTTTTCTCTCGCGAAAATCCATATCTACATCATAACGCCAACGGTACTTCTTTTGAATTGGATAATTACCAAAACGATATACCAAGGCTACATGAAGATCTCGGATCATAGGTCCCCACTTACCATCCTCGTGTCCTGTTATGGGATAGCAGTTGTTTTCTCTGTCTGCACGGAAAGTGTCGTACTTATTATACATAATACCTGCACTGAAGCCAAACTCCATATCCACAGAGTTGCCATTTTGGAAAGCGAGGAAAGGCTTTACAAAACCCCAAGTTACACCAGCCATATATGCTGTTCCTTGACGACCTTCACTTCCACCCCATAGCATAGAATACTTAGAGTATGTTACATATCCACCACGATAGAATACCCAATTAGGATGGCTTGGCATCATGTTGCGACATGACCACAATTTGTCAATCCAATGACGGTGAGGTGACAAATAACCCGTCGGTGTACATTTACGTTCACGCCAGTACACGCGTCCTTCAAGAGTCGCCTCAAAAATATCAAACACTATACCTCTTACGTACGTACTGCTTGTCTTAGGACGATACCTGAAGTTAGCATTCACCGCCCATCTGTTCCAATTCGTGTTTCTGATATCAAATTCAACACCTACGTTAGGCACCAGGAGTCCCCAGTCCACAAGGTTGGTACGCACAGAAATACGCTCTGCCAATGACAGAGTGTCCACCCTTCGACTGTTGTCTGCTACCTGTGCCGACGTTGCGAGAGGCATCAGCAGCATGAGCATCAATATCCATTGACACCCAGTAGCCTTTACCATCCCGTTATGCCATTTAAGTTGCATATATAATATAAATAATGTATGATTACTCTTAATCAGCAGTAGTTAATAAACTTTTGTGTATTCTATTGTAATAAAAAGATAGTAGTAAGAAATACACTTTTTGCAAATTTGGGTACAAAATTACTAAAAATGATTTACAAAACTTAGCGTCATGCATTAAAGTATGTTAATTGGTATTAAAACTATTAAGAATTTAGTACTTTTGCAACGTCTAAAGTAGCAAGACATCTATTTTTCCGGCATAATAATGAAAGAATCAACCTCGATAATAAAATCTATAGACTGGATAACGATAGCCCTTTATCTCACATTGCTTACCTTTGGTTGGATAAGTGTGTGCGGAGCCAGTTATACGTATGGTGATACTGACATCTTTTCACTTGATTCACGCTCTGGCATGCAGATAGTATGGATAGCCACGAGTATTGTCTTGGGGTTTGTTATATTGCTGCTTGACGACCGCATATACGATACATTTGCCTATGCTATGTATGGCTTTATGCTGCTGGTACTATTCCTAACCATATTCAATCCTCATGAAATAAAGGGTTCAAGGTCATGGATAGTAATGGGACCTTTACGCATACAACCAGCAGAGTTTGCAAAATTTGCTACAGCATTGGCAGTAGCCAAATACATGTCGGCACAAGACTTTTTTATCAACAACTGGCGTCACCTTATCAAAGCTATCGTGATGATTGTAATGCCAATGTTACTCATCGTAATGCAAAAGGAGACAGGTTCTGCACTCGTTTATGCATCGTTTTTTCTTATGCTCTATCGCGAGGGAATGACTGGTAGTTTCCTTTTCACTGCTGTAGCAATGGTGTTCTATTTTATCATAGGCATACGATATGCTAATCCCACTATTCTACACACTCCTACCCACATAGGTCCGTTTGTGGTGTTTTTCTTTATACATCTGTTCACGGCTGGACTTACGCTGGTTTATTGCAAAGTTAAGAAGGAGGCATACATAATAATCGGAGCATCCACGTTAGTCACTGTGCTTGCCCTACTCTTCTCTGAGTTTGTCATTAGGTTCAACGTGGTATGGGTGCAATTCATCGCTACCATCATCATTGTGGGCTATCTTTTCTATCTCAGTTTCGAAAAACAGATAAAGGAGTATTTCTTTATAGCACTCTTTGCCATCGGTTCTATGGCATTTTTCTATTCTGCTTCTTTTGTGCTCAACAACATCATGGAGCCTCATCAGCGTGTGCGTATCAACGTATTGTTGGGATTAGAGGAAGACCTTGCTGGTGCTGGTTATAATGTGCACCAGAGTGAGATTGCCATAGGTTCTGGAGGACTGACAGGTAAAGGTTTTCTTAATGGCACACAGACAAAGTTGAAGTTTGTACCAGAACAAGATACCGACTTCATCTTCTGCACCGTTGGCGAAGAGGAGGGATTCCTTGGTTCGTCTGCTGTGCTTATTCTGTTTATGCTACTTATATGGAGACTCATATATGTAGCCGAACGACAAATATACAAGTTCGGACGCATATATGGCTATTGTGTACTGAGTGTTTTCCTCTTCCACGTCTTCATCAATATAGGTATGGTACTCGGTCTTACCCCCGTAATCGGCATTCCTCTGCCCTTCTTCAGTTATGGAGGTTCTTCATTGTGGGGATTCACCATCCTACT
>JAEEGK010018429.1_pt1 | contig 15106 bp, 17 predicted proteins | sample 8958771 | NCBI WGS metagenome assembly JAEEGK01 (sample SAMN16246547, study PRJNA631951) | gut metagenome | biome: gut microbiome; feature: rumen; material: SC-attached | host: Bos | place: Iran: Karaj | collected 2018-10 | reverse complement strand
GGCGAATGCACCTGCCCGTCGCTCGGTGTCGGCTATGAGCTGGCTTATGCTGAAAGATTTGGCATCCCGTGCCATATTTTTTATAACAAAACCAAGACCCATCTCTCCGCAATGCTCACCGGCAACCCATATTTCCAAATCCATCCTTACGAGGGGGAGGAGGAGATTTATGCGGTGCTTGATGAAATTTTGAAAAAATAATCTCAAAACCAGGCTGCACGAGGCGAAATTATTATTATTTTTGCAATATAAATTTTAAAAACATGAAGGATTATAAGGTAGTTGAAAACGATGTGGCAGTGGTGGCTGAGCCGTCGCAGTCGTATGCTGCGATGGGAAAGGTGAGCAAGCCTGGAAGGATGACAGTTAACGAGTATTTTGATGAGGTTTGGAAAAGGGTGGTGGAGAAACATGAAGGAGTATAAAGTTGAAATTGATTCATCAGCAAGAGAGGATATTGAGGAATTAGCGGAGTTTTTATCGACAAAATTGTCGCTTGAAGGAGCCAGAAGGTATTTGGACTCTATGATTCAGGAAGTTTTATCACTATCGGTTTATGCCGATGTTTACTTTCCAAGCAGATCAAAAACCATAAAAACAATTAATTTTCAGGCTAGAAGAATGTTATCTCACAACAAAAAATGGAATTACATCTTCCATATCGAAGATGATGTGGTTGTTGTTGACAGGATTATGCCCTCGAAGATGATTAGGAAATAAAAGATAAAGCATATTTCCAGATTCATCCTTACGAGAAGGAAGAGGAGATTTATGAGGTGCTTGATGAAATTTTGAAATAGTGTTGTCTGTAAAAAATATTTTATGTATTTTTGCAGATGAAAATAATAGTTGACTTATGCTTAAAGACCAAATAAACATATCTATAAAAGATGATGGATTCTCTGAGCATACACTCAAGTTAATTGACGAATATACAAACGCAATACTCAATGGAAGAACAAATCTTACTCGATTTAATCAACAAGAGCATGCGGGACTCTGCACTGCAGGTGCGTCGCTCATTGGGGCGTATGTCGTATGCGACTACGCGCGAAGAAGCATTGAGTCAGGTGGCGATGTTGCAGAAAGCAAAGGAAGCCCAGCAAACTGGGAAATAGATGCCAAACAGGAAGAATTGGTGCAACAATGGGCTAAAGCAAAAGGTCTCTGGTTCTCCAATCCGGAAAAACTGCTGACATCTGTTTATGGACCAATGATTGCTCAGGGCGCAGAAGCCAAAGTATATTACAAAACGGGCGACACATCTGTCGTTAAGGAACGCACTTCGATTTATTCCACACTCAGCAAAGCTTTTGAAGCTATTGTTTTGCATAATGCGCTCTTTCCTGAAACCCCGATGAGTGTAATTGGTTTTACACGTGATTCCGATGAATTGTTTCGAATCATTCTCACACAACCATACATCGGTTGCAAACGATTAGCCACAAAAGAAGAAATTGACAAAATGGTTGCTGCTAAAGGTTTTCGTGACAACTACAACGGAAATGGTATAAATTACATTGGTGACCGTCTTTACCTTGAAGACATGCATCCTGCCAACGTTTTCATTGATACCATTTCGGAACAACCGATTTGTATTGATTGTATCGTGAAGTTTATAAATAAGTAAAATACTGGCAATCCATATTTCCAAATTCATCCTTACGAAAGGGAAGAGGAGATTTATGAGGTGATTGATGAAATTTTGAAATGATTATAATACTGCTGCGACTTTTCTAATACCTTTCAAAACGTTCAAGAATGACTTGTCGTTCTTTGCAGTCTGCATGTTGTATTTCATTTGCAAGTACATCAGAGAGTCGGCAGGGACATCGAGAGCGGCTTCAAACATAAGGGCTGTTTTGGCTGTCAATGAGCGGCGGCCGTTCAGAATTTCGTTGACCACCGAATATGTAAGTCCCATGCTGTCAGCCAGTTGCCTCTGACTGATGCCGCGCGATTCGATTTCGTCTTTCAACACCTCACCAGGATGTGTGGGATATGCTCCGTAACCTAAGTTGCCCATAATATCATCTTTTATAATGGTTTGACAATTCAATAATGTTGCAGATTGTTAATGTTTTTTCAGGAACCTCTGACTTAAACTCAATACGATACTGGTCGTTCACTCTCACCGATTCCAATCCCTCCTTATCGCCATGTAGTTTTTCATAATGCAATGCATTATACCGGTAAAGGTCTTCAACTTTGCTGACCGCATCGAGAATATTTACCGTATTGACATATTTCTTTACAATCTGCGGCTGATAGCGATGTTGCTTGTCGCTGGTCTTTCCCTCATAATAAAGCTCCCTCAAGTAATCCTTTTCAAAAACTATCTCCATATCACAACATATTTCGACTGCAAAAATAATACTTTTTTTGAAAAGTTCGCACTTTTTGCGAATTTTTTTTTAAAAATATTCTCCGCCATGCTCACCGGCAACCCATATTTCAAGATTCATCCTTACGAGAGGGAAGAGGAGATTAATGAGGTTTTGGATGAGATATTGAAATAAACTGTAATAATTTTAATCCGAGAAAATCTGCAATTTATCGTTTTTGGAATAATAAAATCTGTGTTTCACTACGATGTAACCATCTTCGATAAATGCGGTGAAAGATTCACCAAGACAGTCGTCATAAAAAACGATAAGATTTCCTTCACGTTTCCAAGTGCCTGCTGTTAGATAATTTTGATATGTACCGTCTGTATTGATAATCAATTTATTATCAGAGTCTTGCGCCACTTCATAAGCCCCTGGTTTAAAATCACGCAAAACAGTTTGATGGCGGTAAGTCTCACGCTCTTTTATCAAATTTTCTAACGAATACATCGAATCTAACGTGTAGTAAGTGCTGTCGTAGTTCGTTTTATTGTAACTGTGGTTTTCTTTATAATAAAGCTTCATGTTTATCATGAAACACCAGCCTCTAACCACTGAAATATCGTTGTTTTCGCCTTTTTTGACAAGCATTTGATATCCGTTGACCTGATCGTTGAGAACAATAGTGTCATTGTGATTTTGCTCATATATACCTTTCGATATTATTCTCTCGGCGTAAATATCCAAGTTATCATGGCGAAAGCCGAAAATATAGACATCGTTGTCGCATAGTGTAAGGAATGCTTTATCTTCAGAAACAGGAGTATTGTCCTCGTATTCAAGGACTTGTCCGTATGCAGAAGCAGCACTAATTATCATCGTTATGAGGAAAGCGAAAATTCTTTTCATAGGTTTAAGTTTTAACTTTGCAAAAATAATAAAAAACCAATTCCATACAGCTCGTTTTTCAACTTTTTTATTCTAAAAATTGTCAATTAAAAATTCTTTTATCTTTTATCTCTTATCTTTTAACTAAAATTTGTATCTTTGCAGTTTGTAAATCTTTCAAAAAATGGCACAGAAACCATCTATTCCAAAGGGCACGCGCGACTTCCTTCCGGATGTCATGATGCGCCGTAACTATATCTTCGACACCATTAAGACCGTCTTCAAACGCTTTGGTTTTCAGCCGATTGAGACTCCGTCGATGGAGAACCTCTCCACCCTGATGGGCAAATACGGCGAGGAAGGCGACAAGCTGCTGTTCCGCATCCTTAACTCAGGCGACTTCATGTCGGGAGTGGAGCAGAACGGCGAGCCGCTCGACTCATTGAAGCTCTCAAGCAAAATCTGCGAGAAAGGCCTACGTTACGACCTTACAGTGCCGTTTGCACGTTTCGTGGTGCAGTACCGCGACCAGATTGCATTCCCGTTCAAACGCTACCAGATGCAGCCGGTGTGGCGCGCTGACCGTCCACAGAAAGGCCGTTACCGCGAGTTCTACCAGTGCGACGTCGATATCATCGGCAGCGACTCTCTTCTCAATGAAGCCGAGCTCGTCCAGATTGTCGATGAGGTGTTCAACAAATTGGGAATCAACGTGGTGCTGAAGATAAACAACCGCAAAGTGCTTGCCGGAATAGCCGAATACATCGGAAAACCTGACGCTCTGGTCGATATCACCGTGGCAATCGACAAGCTCGACAAGATTGGAATCGACGCGGTGAACGCCGAACTCGCCGAGAAAGGCCTCGACAATGAAGCCATCGCAAAACTGCAGCCTATCCTCTTCATGCAAGGCAGCGCCCGCGAGAAATTCGCTCAGCTGAAATCGCTGATGAGCGGCATCGAAATAGGCACCAAAGGCATCGAAGAATTGGAAACTCTCTTCAATTATCTCGATATTTTAGGTTTGAAGATTGAATATGAGCTTGATTTGACATTGGCTCGCGGCCTCAACTACTACACAGGTGCCATCTTCGAGGTCAAAGCGAAAGACGTGGCAATGGGCAGCATCTCGGGCGGCGGACGTTACGACAACCTCACCGGAATCTTCGGCCTGCCTAACGTCTCAGGCGTGGGCATCAGCTTCGGAGCAGACCGTATCTACGACGTCTTGAACGAGCTCAACCTCTTCCCGGAGAAGAACGCCGAGAACACCGAGGTCATCTTCCTGAACTTCGGCAAAAACGAGGAGCTTTACTGCCTCCCATATCTGCAACAGCTTCGCCGTCAAGGCGTTAACGCCGAGATTTATCCCGACGCAAGCAAGATTCAGAAGCAGATGAAATATGCCGACCAGCGCAACATCCCGGTGGTGGTGATGGCAGGTGAGACCGAGGTTAACGAAAAGACTTTCACCGTGAAATGGATGAAAGAAGGCCGTCAGGAAAGTGTGAAAGCCGCTAATTTATTGGAAATAATCAAAAAATAACATACAATGAAGACACATTATATCTCAACAGAAACCCTCACATTTGAGGAAGTCAACAGAATCATCAACGAGCATTACAAACTCGCATTGTCAGACGAAGCAAAACAGCGCATCCAGAAGTGCCGCGACTATCTCGACAAGAAGATGGAGACGCAGAAGACCCCGATTTACGGCGTCACAACAGGCTTCGGCTCACTCTGCAATGTCAACATCTCGAAGGAAGACCTCAGCACTCTCCAGAAAAACCTGGTGATGTCGCATGCTTGCGGCACTGGCGACCTTGTCCCGGAAGAAATCATCCGCATCATGCTCCTTCTGAAGATTCAAAACATGTCGTATGGTAACTCGGGCGTGCAACTCGTTACTGTTGAGCGACTTATCGATTTCTTCAACAACGACGTTTTGCCAGTCGTTTATGACGAAGGCTCACTCGGCGCATCAGGCGACCTTGCACCTCTCGCCAACCTCATGCTGCCATTGCTCGGCCTCGGTGAGGTGCATTACAAAGGCGAGATCCGTCCGGCTGCTGAAGTCAGCAAGATCTTCGGTTGGGAGCCTATCACCCTTCAGTCGAAGGAAGGTCTGGCACTGCTCAACGGCACACAGTTCATGTGCTCATACGGCACCTACGTGTTGCTCAAGGCGTTCCGTCTGCAATACCTCGCCGATATGATTGGCGCCGTCTCGTTGGACGCTTTCGACGGCCGCATTGAGCCGTTCTACGACCAGATTCATCAGATACGTCATCACCGCGGACAGATTGTCACCGCTGAGCGTTTCCGTAACTTCCTGAAAGGCAGCGAGATGATAGCCCGTGAGAAACAGCATGTGCAGGACCCTTATTCCTTCCGTTGCATCCCGCAGGTTCACGGCGCTTCGAAAGACGCCATCGCCTACGTGTCGCAGATCCTCGGTGAGGAGATCAACGCCGTGACCGACAACCCGACAGTGTTCCCTGACGAGGACATGGTCATCTCGGCAGGTAACTTCCACGGACAGCCTCTGGCATTGAGCCTCGACTTCCTCGCCATCGCAATGGCTGAGCTCGGCAACATCTCAGAGCGCCGTACCTACCAGCTCATCGCCGGAAAACGCGGTCTTCCGTCGTTCCTCGTCGCTGAGCCGGGTCTCAACTCAGGCTTCATGATTCCTCAGTATGCCGCAGCAGCCATCGTGAGCCAGAACAAGCAGCTCTGCACGCCTGCATCTGTCGACAGCATCGAGTCGTCGCAGGGTCAGGAAGACCACGTGAGCATGGGTGCCAACGCAGCAACAAAGGCATTGCGCGTCGCTAACAACCTCGAGCGCATCCTCGCCATCGAGCTCTTCAACGCAGCACAGGCCCTCGACTTCCGCAAGCCTATCAAATCGTCAGCATTCATTGAGAATTTCGTAGCCGAATACCGTAAGAAAGTCGAATTCGTGAAGGTCGACAAGGTGATGTACACCGAAATTGCCAAATCAGTCGAGTTCTTACAGAACTATGATTTAGGCGAGAAGATTTTTGAGAAATAAAAATACAGTTAGATATGGAAGAATTCACTGACAATCAGCAGTTTAACGACTTCGAAAACCCAGTCCCGCAACGTCCGACAGGACTCACCGTGGCCTGCGTGCTCTCGTTTATCAGCGCGGGATGGTTCACTCTGGCAAATTTGATTACATTTTTGTCGTACAATTTCATGAAATCGTTGTCATCCGATGAGAATTATCTGGAGATGATGGAGAAATTCGCGCCTGATATGGACGAGTTTGAGGCCGCCATGGAGGCTCAGTTCGCCGTCAGCCGCGTGAGCTATCTCCTTCAAGCCTTACTGTATATTGGCTCATTCATCGGAGTGCTTTACATGTGGCGGCTGCAGAAGAAAGGCTTCCATATCTATGCCATCTCCCAGATTCTGCTGCTCATAGTGACGGCAGCACTTGTCACCAGCGTCACCGGTGCGCCCATCATTGGCTCCGTCATCCTGACAGCCATCTGGATAGGGATTTATTTCATCTATTACAGAAAGACCTTGCAATAATGGACGAGAAGCAGGTCATAAAGGATATCCCGAATCTTTTCAAGGAACGCAAGCACGTCACGCTGGGCATGAAGCTGGTGTGTGCCTTCGCGATCACCTATTATATGTTGTATTTCGGCCTTATGACCTACTTCGTCTTCAACTTCAACAGCGTTTACGACAAGGTTTATTTCGATGACGAGCTTAACGAGATGGTGAGGGCCAATTACTATGAGCTTTTCATCGCGCGTTGGGTGCTTCAGGCACTCATCATCACGAGCCTTTTCCTCATTTTTTTCAAAAAAAGATGGGGCAAATTCCTCTTCATGATTTTCACCATCCTGCTTGTCGCGATACAATACCAGACGATTTATCCTCCGGCGTGGCTTATCTACATCCTCGAGCTGTTGATTTTGCTCATCATCGCGCCGTTGAGGGTTATATCTAAGTTTACCGAGAGAATTCAGATTGAGACAAAGAAAATTAATCCTTTTAAAGATAAAGACAAAAAATGAACCATATCACATTGTCGGGAGAGCTTGGCAGCGGCAAGAGCACCGTGGCCAACTATTTGATCAGCAAGATGCCTTTCAGAATCGTGTCGGCAGGACTTCTGTTCCGTCAGCTTGCCGCCAAACACGGCATGTCGGCCAAGGAATTCAATGAGTTTATCGAATCAGACCCCAAATACGACCATTACGTCGACGACACTATGGCCGAGCTGGGTCGCACCGACGAGAAAATCATCTTCGACTCTCGTATGGCATGGCATTTTGTGCCTCAGTCGTTTAAAATTTATCTCTATGTCGACGTCGACACCGCCACCGAGCGTATCTTCAACGACAAAGGTCGTGTGAGTGAGTCGTATTCCGACAAGGAGACGGCGCGACAGGAGATCATCGACCGCCGCAAAAGCGAGCTGCTGCGCTACCAGAATTTCTACCACTGCAACCTCGACGACTATAGCAACTATGACCTTATCGTCGACACCAGCCATGCCACCCGTGATGAGGTTAACGAATTGGTTTACAATAGTTTCAAGGCTTTTGAAGAAGGAAAAGAATACACCAAGATATGGCTTTCACCCAAGTCATTAATATTAATAGGAGACGAGCCTGACGACACCGGCGAGCCACTCGTTATCAACAAAAAAGATGGCAAGTTTGTCGTCGAAAAGGGCTTTTCGAAAGTCAAAAATGCCCTCCAAAATCGCAAAAGCCTTGTAGCTGTTGACTTTGTGAAGTGTTGATAATTTTGTTAATAAAAAGATGAAAATTTGTTAATCCAAACGAAAAGTTTTATATAACTTTGCAATGGAAATTTTAGTGAAGATAAGCTAAAAAATCGACAGTAACCATAGTTGATAATCATAGGATTTACTAAAAACGAGCAAAATTATTATATAAAACTTACAGTAGTATGGAGTTTAACCAAGTCTTTATCATTAAGAGAAATGGTAAGCGCGAGCCTTTCTCAGTCGACAAGATTAAAAATGCAATTCAGAAAGCCTTCTTGAGCGTCGGAAGCTTTGCACCGCAGGAGGTTCTCACCAACATCATGAGCCGTGTCAGCATCCACGACGGAATCTCGGTCGAAGAGATTCAGAACCAGGTGGAGAACGCTCTCATGGCCGAACGTTATTACAATGTCGCCAAGTCGTATATCCTTTATCGCCAGCGTCATTACGAAGACCGTGAGGTGAAGGACAAGCTCGACTTCCTCATCAACTATTGCAACGCCCAGAACGCCGCGACGGGCAGCAAGTACGATGCCAATGCCAACGTCGAGAAGAAAAACATCGCCACCCTCATCGGCGAGCTTCCGAAATCAAACTTCATACGCCTCAACCGCCGTATGCTCTGCGACAAGATCAAAGACATGTACGGCAAGGAAGTGGCCGACAAATACATAGAGCTGCTCAACCATCACTTTATCTATAAAAACGATGAGACGAGCATCGCCAACTACTGCGCATCAATCACCATGTATCCTTGGCTCCTCGAAGGCACCAAGTCTATCGGAGGCAACGCAACACGCCCGACAAACCTCAAATCGTTCTGCGGCGGCTTCATCAACATGGTGTTTATGGTGTCGTCGATGCTGAGCGGCGCCTGCGCCACACCGGAATTCCTGATGTATCTCAACTATTTCATACAGATGGAATACGGAAAAGACTACTACACTCGCGCTAACGAAGTGGTTGACCTCTCGACACGAAAACGCACCCTCGACAAGGTCATCACCGACTGCTTCGAACAGATAGTATACTCCATCAACCAGCCCACCGGCGCACGTAACTACCAGTCGGTGTTCTGGAACATCTCCTACTACGACAAGTATTATTTCAAGAGCCTCTTCGGCAACTTCTACTTCCCGGATGGCAGCCAGCCTGACTGGGACTCGCTCAACTGGCTCCAGAAACGCTTCATGAAATGGTTCAACGCCGAACGTCTTAAGACCGTCTTGACATTCCCGGTCGAGACCATGGCTCTCCTTTCGGAAAATGGCGACATAGCCGACAAGGAATATGCCGACTTCACCGCCGAGATGTACGCCGAAGGCCACTCGTTCTTCACCTACGTCAGCGACAGCCCTGACTCATTGAGCTCCTGCTGCCGTCTCCGTAACGAGATACAGGACAACGAGTTCAGCTACACACTGGGCGCCGGCGGCGTGTCGACAGGCTCGAAGAGCGTTCTCACAATCAACATGAACCGCTGTATCCAGTACGAAGAGCAGAACCACATGCCATTCCTCAGCTTCGTAGAGGAAGTCATCGACCTCATGCACAAAGTGCAGATGGCCTACGACAGCAACCTCCGCTACCTCCGCGACAAAGGCATGTTGCCATTGTTCGACGCAGGCTACATCGCAATCGACCGACAATACCTCACAATAGGTGTCAACGGCATAGTCGAAGCAGCCGAGTTCAAAGGCCTCGAGATCAGCGACAACCCTGAGTATCAGCATTTTGTGGAACAGATCCTCAGCCTCGTCGAGAAATACAACAAACAATACAAGCAACCTGGCCTGATGTTCAACTGCGAGATGATTCCTGCCGAAAACGTCGGCGTGAAACATGCAAAATGGGACAAGGAAGACGGCTATAAGGTGCCTCGCGACTGCTATAACAGCTATTTCTATGTTGTTGAAAACCAGAATACTAACGTTCTCGACAAGTTCAAACTGCATGGCCGCCGTTACATCCAGCACCTCACAGGTGGCTCAGCACTGCACTGCAACCTCGAGGAACACCTCACACAAGACCAGTACCGTCAGCTGCTGAAGGTCGCTTCGGTAGAAGGCTGCAACTACTTCACATTCAACATCCCTAACACGGTGTGCAACGACTGCGGACATATCGACAAGCGTTACCTCAAGAAATGCCCTAAGTGCGGCAGCGAGAACCTCGACTACCTCACACGCGTCATCGGCTACATGAAACGCGTCAGCAACTTCTCAGCAGCACGCCAAGTGGAAGCAGGCAAACGTTACTACGCCAAATTCTAAAACAGGAAAATGCTGAAGTACTACAACTATGACGTCGTCTTTCAGGAAGTCCCTGATGAAGTGAGTCTGGCAATAAACATCACAAACTGCCCGAATCACTGCCCCGACTGCCATAGCAAACATCTCTGGGAGAACATAGGCGAGGAACTCACAGAAGATGAACTGACAAGACTCGTTGAGATATACAGAGGCGACATCACCTGCGTCCTTATCATGGGTGGTGACGCCTCCAAAAACGAGGTCGAAACACTCGCACATTATATCAAACATAATTTGAACCTGAAAGTCGCTTGGTATTCTGGACGTTACGACAACCCTCAGAATATCGGCGATTTTGATTATCTGAAATTCGGTCCCTATCTCACCGAAAAAGGCGGACTGAAAAGCCCCGACACCAACCAGAAGTTCTATAAGGTCTTTGACGGCAAGCTGATAGACCAGACCTACAGATTTCAAAAACACTAAAACGATGGAAGGCCAGGCAAAAACCCATATCGACATCGCCAAAGTACTGGCGTCAAAAGGCATCAAGCCGAGACGTTGGATAGTGCGCTTCCTCAACCGTCTGCTACATGTCGACGAAATCAACGAAGCCTTTGATATATGTGGCGATAGGGAAGGAGTGGAGTTCGCCAAGGCCGTCATGGATTACCTCAATATCACCGTCGATTTGAAAAATGCGGAGCGTATCCCCAAGGAAGGCAACCCCATCATAGTCGCCAACCATCCTCTCGGCGGTCCTGACGGCATGGCTCTCATAGCCGCCGTGGGCTCGGTGCGCGACGATATCTGCTTTCCCGTCAACGACTTCCTGATGTATGTCGAGCAGCTGAAGCCTGTCTTCGTGCCTGTCGACAAGGTCCATGGCAACCGTAACACCGCCGATGGCATCAATGCCGCCTTCGCCAAAGAAAACTGTCTGCTGTATTTCCCCGCAGGTCTCTGCTCACGCCGCATCAAAGGCAAAATCACTGACCTCGAATGGAAGCCTACTGTGGTGAAAAAAGCCATACAACACCACCGCGACATCATCCCCGTGCATATCGAGGCGCAAAACCGTCGCCGTTTCTACACCATCGCAAATCTTCGTAAGCGGTTGGGAATCAAGTTCAACTTCGAGATGGCATTGCTGCCTGGCGAGATGTTCGCACAACGTGGCAAGACCTTCACCATGACCGTGGGCGAGCCCATCCCGTGGCAGACCCTCGACGACGGCACCCTGCCATACGAATGGGCACAACGTCTGCATGACCAGATATATACCATGAAATAACTATTTAAACCATTGAAAACCATGGATTTATCCTATATCATACCACCAGTGCCGCGCGAGCTAATCAAAAAAGAGCTCACACGTAAGATTTTCCTTCGTAAGACAAACCACGGCAACAAGGAGATTTACATCACCACAGCACATATCTCACCTAACATCATGCAGGAGATAGGCCGCTTGCGAGAACTCTCATTCACCATGGAAGGCGGCGGCACCGGCAAGCCTGTCGACATCGACGAGTTCGACACCCTGCCCGAACCATATTGCTTCAAACAGCTCTTCGTGTGGGACCCCGAAAACGAGGAGATAGTGGGCGGCTACCGTTTCATCCATGGCTCCAACATGTATCGTTCCGTCGACGGCTCCATCTACACCCCGACAGCGGAGCTGTTCCATTTCACTGACGAATTCATCAGAAAATACCTGCCATACACCCTCGAGCTCGGTCGTTCGTTTGTGCAGCCTGCCTACCAGCCAGGCACCGACATCCGCAAGGGCATGTACTCGCTCGACAACCTCTGGGACGGCCTCGGCACACTGTCGCTGGAGATACACCGCACACGCTATTTCTTCGGCAAGATAACGATGTATCCGCAGATGAACCGCCAGGCAAAAGACATGATTCTCTATTTCTATCAGAAACATTTTCCTGACAAAGACGGACTGGTATGGCCTAACGAGCCTATGAATATTGAGATGGACTACAACAAGCTCCACGACATGTTCAACGGCCGCAACTACAAGGAAGACTACCAGATCCTGCACCGTGCCGTGCGCGAACTCGGCTCATACGTGCCACCACTCGTCAACGCTTACATGAACCTCTCGTCGACGATGAAATCGTTCGGAACAGCATACAACCACGCTTTCGGTGAGACCGACGAGACAGGCATCCTCGTGGCAGTGGCCGATATCTATCCCGACAAGGTGGAACGCCATCTGAAGTCGTATATCACCCGTAACCCATTGTTTATGAGACGGAAATTGTTTAAGATAAACAAGAAAATCAGCATCCGACGCAGAATATTTTTCAAGAAACATGATAAAAATCAGGATAAATAAAATTGTAGGGACGCATGGCTTTGCGTCCCTACATTTCCTAAACTAAAAATATGGCTGTTTTTTGTCATTCATTCTGAATGCAAAAATATACCATTTCCCAGACATGACAACTCCCCATTATAGGTGATATTTTAGAAATTTTCTACCCTTTTTTAGTTATTTTTATAAAATCTAAAATCTAAGGTCTTAAGTCTAAGGTCTTTTTTTATACCTTTGCAAAAAATAATAGTTGTCATGAAAAACTCATATTCCGCAAATACAAAAATGGCCGACCTCATCCTCGGCAACTCCAAGCTCCTGCTGATGATTCCGCGTTTCGGCATGGACCTTGGCTTCGGCGACCGCAGCATCGCTGAGGTGTGCGAAAAACATGGTGTCAATCCACAGTTTTTCCTCATGATATGCAACGTCTACAGCAATCCCGACTACACGCCGACAACCACCGACATCAAATCGGTCGACCATAAGGCGTTGATAAGTTATCTGCTGGAGTCACACAAATACTACCTCCACGAGCGTATCCCGCATATCGAAGAACACCTCAACCACATCATCGAGGCATGCATCCCGAAGTACGGCAATACCCTTCGCCGCTTCTTCGACGAATACAAAAACGAAGTTGTCGACCATTTTATCTACGAGGAGAAAAACGTGTTTCCGTACCTCCTGCAGATTGTCGAAAACAACGTCAAATCCGACTATAAGATTAAGGTGTTCCACGAAAACCACACCAACATCGAGGATAAGCTTCTCGACCTGATGAATATCCTTATCAAATACCTTCCTGCCGACATCTTTCCAAAGGAACGTATTGAGATAGCATTGGATATCAACGAGTTATCGGAAGATCTGATGAGCCATGCCCTCATCGAGGAGCGCGTGCTTATTCCTTTTGTCAAAACTTTGGAGGCTTAAATCATGAAATCTGACAACAAAATTATCATTGTGGAGCCATCACCGATGCTCAGTGCCGGCCTCGCACAGTATTTCGACGACTGCAAGCAGATTGCCATTGTCTCGCAGCTCGACAGCCTCGACCGACTGGAGGAAAAACTCGCTTCTTATAACCCGGAGATACTGATTATCAATCCTTTATTGGTGTCGTTCGATGCCAACGAGACCTTCCAAAGGCTCCTCCGCGACTTTCCCAATATGGCTCCAGTTGCCCTTGTCAGCTCGTTTGTCGACAAAAACATCCTCAAGCAGTTCAAGGAAACCATTGAGATGACCGACAATAAGCAAAAAGTGGTTTCAAAGGTGTTTAACTTATTGAGTGACAATAATGTGTCTCAAGAGAAATCCGAGAATGTGGAGCTCTCCAACCGCGAAATTGACGTCCTCGTCGCCCTCGCCAAAGGCCTCACCAACAAAGAGATAAGCGACCGGCTGTTCATTTCGGTGCACACCGTTATCACGCACCGCAAAAACATTATCAGAAAAACCGGCATCAAATCGGTCTCCGGTCTCACTGTTTACGCCCTGCTGAATAATCTGGTTGACGAAAGCGAGATTTATAAATAGTCTTTAGTCTTTAGTCGTTAGTAGTAATAAAAAACTAAAGACTAAAGACTAGAGACTAGAGACTTTATATTATCTTTGCAATATGAGAAAATATGTGATAATATTCCTCGCGGAATTATTATTTAAACTATATTTGCAAAATTGAAAAATACTAATTAAAACTCACAGCTATGAAAAAACTAAATCTTTACACCATCTTTGCGCTACTGCTTATGACGAGAAGTATAGCGATGTATGCTCAAGAATATGTGCCTATCATTCAAGAAGGCAATGTATGGAACACACTCGATGTTACGGTCGGTATGTATAATACCTATTACAATAATGTCAATTGGTTTTCGGGCGACACCATCATCGATGATGTGCGATATGCCAAACTCATGGGAACCACCGACGGAGACGCACCACATCTGTTTTCACTGCTCAGGGAAGACGACGGCAAGGTGTGGGAACGGTTGAATAATCAAAGGGAAATATTATTATATGACTTCACTGCCAATGTGGGTGATACCCTATGGTGTGGACTCTGGGAATACCATTATAATATTGTTGATTCCATAAGCATAGAGCATATTGGCGGTGTTGACAGGAAGAAGTTCTGGTTCGGATTGGAATATTGTTGGTTTGGCACTGCCGCTGCCGAGATATGGATTGAAGGAATTGGCAGCGATTTGGGGTTGCTCTATAGTGGTAGCGCAAGTATTGGTGGAGCATATCATTGTACATTATGCTTCCATCAGAACGATGAACTTATCTGGCAAAATCCGAATTATGACGATTGCACTTTTGATGCAGTTGGGGAAAATAGCTTTGCAAATGAAATATTTGTTTGTCCAAACCCGGCAAAAGACGTTGTGAATATCAATTTTGCAGATGACACCGAATGCCAATCCGTCGCAATCTATTCCATTGACGGCCGCCTTTTTGTAGAGACGTTTCCTGAAACGTCTCAATCGTCAACCATCAACATCGCCAA
>JAEEGK010018427.1_pt1 | contig 15107 bp, 8 predicted proteins | sample 8958771 | NCBI WGS metagenome assembly JAEEGK01 (sample SAMN16246547, study PRJNA631951) | gut metagenome | biome: gut microbiome; feature: rumen; material: SC-attached | host: Bos | place: Iran: Karaj | collected 2018-10 | reverse complement strand
ATTTAAAATTATATTTTTGTTAATTTATTACATAAAATTGAGAAAAAACATCAAAAATGTGTAAGGAGAAATCACATAAAAAATATTAAAAATAACTTTTGAAATATGAAAATAAAGATTTTATTATTTCTGAGAGTTAGATATTTTTCAAAAAAACACCATAATATGTAAACATTCCATTTAAGGAAAAGAAATAAAAAATGTCTTTCCAATATCTTTATAATAAAATTATATATTTCAACATAAATTTTTTTCTCTAAATGTATTAATTAAATAAATTACAGATCATGAACACACATTTTTTTTATTTTTCATTTTTCATTTATATAATTGTGAAAAATTTTATTATTCCAAAATATTTAAAGAAGAAGATTTGTTTTTGAGTTAATATAATAATTATAATTTATTTTTAATTTTCAGAAAAAATATTTTTCAGATAGTCTATCTAATACTCATATAAAAAATATGAAATGTAAAAAAAATATACAACTCTTATAACACTTCTCAATGAATTAAATGATTAATAATGATTGTAATGAAATGTTTTCAATAAGTAATTTTAAAGACATACATTCAAATACAAATAAAAAGAATTTATTATTTATGAATTTCCTGCCTCTAATTCAAGAAATAAAGATTATATATTAGACTATCAATTCATTATATTTGGAATTAACCCTATTTTTTTGATGAAAAAAAAAATTTTTGTGACATCGATAATTCCAAACTCCACCCATAAAAGTAACAATATGAATAAAAAACAATATAATATAAATATAAATGATCTAATTCTTTTTTGATTTCATAATGATTATGCATTGAATATATTAACTTAACTAATATTTTTCAAATCAAAAAAATTTATATGATATAAATATTAAGAATAAATTGAAGGATATAAATGTATAGGAGGAGAGTTGTTTTTATTTAATGAATCTTGTTATTCATATTATAGTCAATATAAATAGTGGAAGTGAAAATTGAAATAAATATATCATCAGGAAAAATTTCATATTAGTTTATAGATATATTTAATTTTAAATATTTACTTTAAATAAAGTAGTTGATTTAAAGACAAATAGAATGACTTTTTCATTTGATTTTATACTATAGAATATAGTCAAAAACAATTCATTTATTTCTACTAATTTTTAGAACTAATTATTAACCCAAGAAAAATAAGTTGTGGTACAATATATTCTGAATTAAAAAAAACTTTTTCCTTCTATACTTTCATCCTATTACTGATTGTTTTTTGCTTGTGGAAATAAATTCAACTCTTTCTAATACCACACAATTGTAATGAATGGATTTTCAATGATTTATAGTCTAAATGACAACAAAGGAATTTTCAATTTTAAATGTGAAAATTATGATGAAACTGAATATTTAAGTTAAAGAAATCTCTAGTAACTTTCCAATATTATTAATGATTATTTTTAATTAGGGAATTGGTAAAAGAAAAAAATTACATGTTTGGGATGGTTTTAAGTCTCAACCTTATGTATTTGAAAATAATATAATTCATCGATTCAACACGAAATCAAAATAAAAATAACACAATTTCAAAATAATAATAATAATCTTCTAAAATACTTGAATAAAATTTATTAATTTATAAAATATGTTTTATAAGTTAGACAACTCAATATTAACATTAAAAAGAAAAAATAAATAAATATGTTGTGAATAAAGTAAATACTTTTAATTATTGAATATATAAAGAATAAATACCCTTTTTTTTGATATAAGAATTAATATCATCAATTATTTAGTGAGTATGTTAAAATAAACAAAAAAATAAGTTAAAAATTAAATAAAAAAATATAAAAATAAATAATAATTTTAAATTTAAAGATAATTTCAATAATCAAAAATTTAAAAAGTACAATTAATTTTCTCATCAGAAAATTAATAAAAACTAAATAAGTAAAAAAAGAAATGTTTCATTCATTTTGAATTATTTCACCTAATATTGAAATTATTTATTTTTCCTTATTAAATTTCATTTTATTATTATAAAATTAAAAATCAATATATTTTTTATTTTCATATTTTATCAATTATTAAATAAATGACTTTTCTTTTTGCTAAAACACCAGTATTAACGAATTCAGAAAATTTTTATGATATTATTAATTCATTACCAGTAGGAATTTTAATATTAGAATATAACAACAATTTTTTGTTAAATGACTATAAAATTTCATATTCTAATTCTTTAGCTAAAAAATTATTATTTATAAAAAATGAATATGATTTATCTGAATTTTGGAAATTTTCAAAAGAAATTAAAGAATTTTCAATATCTGATAAAATTTCTAAAATAACTCTTTATGAATTTATTTTTAATTCAATTGATGGAAATAAAAAGTTTTTAATAAATAATAGTATTTTATTTTTTAAAACAAAACATAAAAATTCTAAGATTTATATTGTAATAGACAATTATGATGATGAAAGAATAAATATTCAAAAAACTTATTTAAATAACATTGGAGAAAATTATGTTTCAACTTTATATCATGAAATAAATAATCCTTTAAATTGCTTACTTATGACAATTAGTGAATTAATTAATGATAAAATGTTAGAAATAAAAAAAAGAATTGAATTCCTGGTGTTTTTATTAAAAGTATTTTTGAAAAATTTTATTTTATTTTTTCAAATATCTAAATTAACAAAAGAAAATATAAAATCAAATACAACAATAAATTTAAAAAGATTATTTGATAAAATAAATTTAAAATATTCTCAGTTATTTCAATATAAAAGAATAACATTTGTAGTTAATTTAGATATTTCATCAGATAAATGTGTAAATTTAGATTACTATTATTTTAAAAATTTATTAAAAAATCTGTTTATATATTTTTATCAACATACAAGAAACGGAGGATTTTTTATAATTCAATCAAAGGAAATTTTATCAAAAAATGGAAGATCCTTCAAAGTAACTTTTTCAAATAATAAAATAGATAATAGTGTACATAGAAGTTATAGTACTTATGATGCTGCTACATCTTTAGAATTTTTTGTTAAACATAATACAGAAAATATTATTCAAACTGAGAAAATAAATATTGATATATTAAATAAATTATCAAATTGTTTAAATATAAAAATAGAATTTACTCAAAAAAAAGATATAAGTATATATATTCCTTTAGAAGAAGAAATTTTTTTTGAATCAAATTCTGAAAATGAAAATCAAATTGAGAAAATTCAAAATTTTAATGATAAAATAGTTGAAGAATCTAATGAAGAAGAAAAAAGCTTGGAAACTCCAGCATTTAAACATAAAAAAAAAGTATCATTTCATTCTCAAATAATATCTAAAAGCCCAAAAAAAAGTTTAAGAAGTAATTCAGTAATAGAAATAGAAAAAATACAAGAATTAAATAATTCAAATATTTTTAAAACAAATTATGAAAATTACAGTAATTATTTTGAAGAAAGAAAAATAAATATAAGTACTCAAGCTTTAAATAATAAAGAAACAATAAGTTCTCGTCATTTTACCAAAAGATATAATGAAATAAATAAAACTTTAAAAAATATTTGTAGAAATGATTTATTAATTCCAAATTCAAAAACTTTTCATTTAAATGATGAATATATTCAAAAAATAACTAAAAAAGTAAGTGAAAGTGATATAATAAAAAAAAATGATATTTTAATTGTTGATGATGAACAATTTAATTTAAATGCTTTATCAAATATTTTAAAAAAATTAAATTTATCTAGTGATACTTGTTATGATGGAGAAGAATGTATTAAAATTATTTTAGATCAATTAAAAGAAGGTATATGTCAGTATAAATTAATTTTTATGGATATTATAATGCCTATAATGAATGGTTTATTAACAGTAGAAAAAATACAAGGATTATGTAATGAAAATAAAATTGATAAAGATAAATTAAATATTGTTTTTATTAGTGCAAGTTATGACCAAAAAGAAAATGTTAAAAATTTACGAAAATCTTGTCCTATTATTAAGGATTTTTTAGTTAAACCAATTAAAGTCACTCAAATTAAAGAAGTGTTAAATAATTTTTATAAATGAAAGGACTATTTTATTGAGATAAATAACCTATATATTATTTAACTCTTTTAATATACAATTAAAATATAAATATAATTAAATTAAAATAATAATAAAATAAAAAATTGAATTTTAATTATATAAAGTTTCAATAATATATAAAAACAAAAACCAAAAAAAATTCAAAACAAGAAAGAATCACACATCTAAAATATCCATTCCTCCTATTGGATCATCATAGAATCAACTTCCATTGGTCAAGTATTATCTCAGTTATTATCCCTGTTAATAATAATTTTATATTATTTGAATCTTTATTCTTTTTTTTTCTAACAAAACTTTAAATATATTGTGTGTTGGATTAAATAAATATTACTATATTTTTTTAAAAATTTTCTGTTGTTTCAAAACAACAACGACAAAGAAAAGAATATAAATATTATGAAAAAGATAATAATAAAATAAGGGTTGGTGGTTTAGAAATTAATAAAGAGAATGTTGACAACGAAGAAATGAAATTTAAATTTGAAAAGTATTAGTGTAATTATGGATATAATCATAAATTTAGAACTAAAAGACAAATAATGCTCATATTAAATTGGATAATTATTTTGTCATGAAAAAAAATATTTTTAAGTGTGTTCGGTGGTTCTAAAAATAAGTTAATTTCTGAATTAGAAAGAAGGAAATACATTGAATACTTTACTTTTAAAATAAATAACTAAAGTAATATTTGAAATAATTTTCTTAAAAGATAAATAATATAATATAACATAAACAATATAATTAAATAAATTATAATTGATATTATTTTTTTTTGAATTAAAATTTAAATTAAAAAAAATGAAAACAAGAAATTTTATAATTAAGGGAACTATATGGAAATTATTAAATCCAAAGAAAGAAAATTTATTTAAAACAGAAGCACAAAAACATTCTTTTTCTCCTTCCTCTTCTTTTAGAACTAATAAACCCTTTCAAATTGGTTCAAATCAAAATTTAAAATCAAATGACCTAAAAAATTCTTTTTGTGAAAAATCAACAGATAAAATAAAATTAAATAATAACAGAAAGCAATTGTCAACTTTTTCTTCAATGAGTAATAAAACCTTTAGTAATAATGTTTCACGTTTAAGTACTCAAGCGCAAAAAAATACTAACGATAATAATTCAAATAATTTAAAAGATATAATTGAAAAAACATTAATTTTATTTCCTAACGAGGAGAGAAAATCACAAAATAATTTTGAAAATACACAAAAAAGATTTAATACTGAAAGTAATAAAGAAAGTTTTAAAAAAAAAAAAAGTGTTTCAAATAAAAAAGAAAAACAAAAGTATATTTTAGATATAAATAATTCAAAAAATAAATATAAATGTTTATCAGCTCTTAAAAATAATAAAACATTTTCTCAAAAAAAAGTATTAAGTAATAAAAAGAAATTAAAAGGAAGAGCAAGGAAAATTTGTTTATCTCAAAATAAATCAATTATTCGTCTTTCAAAATCAATAATGATAAGAAAATTTGAAAGTCAAAATACAATAAATTTAAAAAAAATAAATGGAAAAAAATTTACTGATTTAAAAGATAAAATGTATTTAATTGATTTTAATTTAAATGCTAAAAGATATAAATGTTTAAAAAAAATAATAACAGAAAAAGAAGAAAAAATAAATTCTAAATTAAATTATGAATTTAAAAGTTTAAATAATTATGAAACTTTTTTATCAATTAAAAAATCATTTATTAGAAATTCTAACTTGAATAATAATTTAATATTTATATCTGAAGATTTCTTAAAAATTAAAACAAAAACTGTAAATAAGATTGAAATTGGGATAATAAATTATATAAATAAAATCTTTGAATATTCATATTATTTACCTTCAGGTTTAAATGAAAAGTATAATACAAATTCAAAATCATATATATTACATAATTTTTCGTTACATCATAGACCTTCAATAATTGAATATTTTCAAATTCCAAAATTAAATTTGTTTAAAACTCTTTTAACTCCTGTAAATTTAATTTATTGTAGAAAATTTTTAAAATTAGAAAATTATTTTGATAAAGCAGAAACACAAAATTATGAATATAAAATAAAATTCAGAACGAGTTTACATAAACAAATTAAAATAATTCAAAAAATACAAGCTAAAAATAAATCAACAAATACTCTTTTGAATTTTATTAAAGCAGAAAAAAAATTAGAAAATTTTATATGTTATCGAAATAAAAATAATCTTTTATTTAATGCAAGAAAAAAAAAAGTATGTTTTGAATCAAATAGAAAATCAATGATAAGTAAAAAAAGAATTCCTATAATTATTGATGAAAAAAGTAATCCAATTCAATTATGGAATGAAATTAAAAATGAACTTATAAAGTGTAATATTAAAAATTTTTATAAATTATATCATTCAAAAGGGAAAGAAATAAAATTGAATTATCAAAATGAAAATGGGAATACATTATTAATATTTTCAGCAATTTATAATTTAGAAGAAATATGTATTTTTTTACTTAGAAAAGGAGCTAATCCTAATTTACAAAATATTTTTGGGAATTCTGCTTTACATTATGCAATTTCTTATAAATTTTTTAAATTAACGAATATTCTAATCCAATTTAATGCAAATGAAGATTTAATTAATGAACAAGGGTTAACTCCTTGGGAATGTATAAATACATATTGTCAATATGAAATTTAACGGTTTATATAGTTGAAAATAGAATATACAGTTTTAAAAAATGTTAAATTTTCAAAAGTATTTTATGTAAATATTAAAATATAAGTTATTTTTACAATCCTACTTTAAATTATAACTTTAATAAAAATAAACAATAAATATATTAATTATTCAAAATTCTAATTTTTTTAAATTTCAAATATAAAAAGTTTTTAAATAAAAAATATTAAATTATTTCTTAAAAATAAATGTTTTATTGAGATTCCCAATATTCAACAAATTCTCTATAATTAACAGTAGGTTGATCATCTAATCCTGCTTCTCTGAAAATTTCATTAACTTCTTCTTCACTCATTGGAGTACCTAATTTAGTTAAAATAATTTTTAATTCATCTTTATTAATATTTCCTCTTCCATCTCTATCAAAATATTCAAATGCTTCTATAATTTCTTCTTTATTAGTTTCTGGAGTTTCATAAGTTTCTTCTTCAACAACAGTTTTTTTTTGAACTCTTCTTGACATTTTTATTTAAAAAAATAAAAAATTTTTTATCCAAAATAATTAAATTCAAATTGATATATAAAATGGGGGAGTATTCAAATCATGGTGTATTATATTTTATTTATGGTATTGTAGTCGTTTTTGCCTTTTATAGTATTATATCTACAATTTGGATTATATATTATTCTTCTACTTTAAAAAGTCATAATACTATTTTAATGATGATATCAAGAAATATATTAGTAGCAAATGCAATTCACGTTATATCTTATATATTAAATTGGGTAGAATGGAATGACAATGAATCATCTTTATTATTTAATAGTAATTCTTTATGTCAATTTCAATCTTTTTTAATGTCTTCTTCCTCTATTAGTCAAGGATTATGGATTATATTCTATGAATTAATTCATACTCTTTCAATAATTTCAAATTTGAGAAGAAAAGGAACAAGAAGAATCAAATCATCCGTATTATATATTATCGGTTATTTTTTACCTGCTCTTTTATGTGTCTTTTTTTTTTTTCAACAAGAAAATGTATATGGACCAAATGATATTTATTGTTATTTTGATAAAAAAAATAGTAAGGATGGCTCAGTAACAAAAACATGTCAAAATATAATTTTTATATTAAGATGGATTATTATTATTATAATAGCAATTTTTTCAATATTATATGTTGTATTTATATGCATGAAAAAAATATCTTTACAACAATATAAATTCAATACAAATTTAACCTGGAGACTTTTATCATATCCATTGATTCAATTATATGGAACTTTATATCCCACATTATATAGGTATTTTGGAATATCAGTTAGTTTTGGAAATTCTTATCTTATTGTTTTATTAGGAGGTTCACAAGGAATTCTTTTTCCTTTTTGCTTTTTTATAACTTCAGAAGGATTTTTTTCTGCATGTATTAAATGTAAAAAAGATGCTTCTGATATTGATACACTTGACAAAGCTGACTCTGAATTATCTACTGATGTTCTTAATCTATCATTGGATGGTACAAATCCATAGATTATATATTATGATTAGTATTTCGTTTTTAAAAAGAAAGCAAATTTATTTATAATTTAATATATAGGAATCAAATAATTTTTTTAAATTAAATAATTAAAAGAATCATTATAAAAAATTAAGATTCAAAACTTTTTTAATTATTGTTTATATATATAGTATCAATGTATATTCACTATTTAATTATTATTTTATTAATATTATAAAATAAAAGGTTTTAAGAGATTATAAAAATTTTTCGTTTTGAATAAAGTTTTCTTTATATTAATTGAATGTAATTATCTTTAATTAATATTTTATATAAAAAACTATTATTTAATAATGGAATTTGAATAGATTTCTAAATAATATACTATTAATAATTTATAAATCAAAAATACATTTCTTAGATTGCCTCTTAAAAAATATTGATATATAATGTATCATTTTATAACTAAATTTGTATTAAATTTAATATAAATTAAAAAAAAGAATAAATAAAAATGCAAAAAAACCCTGATTATGCAAAAGGACAAATTTTAAAAGCAATAGAACCAAAAGATGATATATATGAAATATATAGTTATTCATCAAAAACTAGAAATAATAATAAATCTATAATAAGAAATGAAGAATTAAAATCAACAGATAATATTAATAAAATTAACATTAAAACAAACTCAAATAATTTAAATATACCTATATCTTCTCCAAAAAAGAGAAAAATAAATCATAAATCTTCTTTTTCGTTTGGAGAAATTGTTCCACCAAAAAAATATTTTAGTAAATTTCAACAATTTAAAAACTTTAATAACAACAAAAATAAAAATAATGATGTGAATTATGTTTATGTTCCTGGTTTGTCTTATACAAAATTTTTAACTGAAATAAATGAGAAAAAAAGTTCTGAATTAAATAATAAAGTAATAGGTACTTTTCAAAGAATGGATAAAAACAGGTCAGAAGAATTTGATGAACAATTATATAATAAATTAATGTTTTTTGATAACTTAGCAAATAATATTACAGCAAAACAAATTTACTCTTCTTCAGAATATATTGTTAATAAAGATAAAAAAGATTTAGAGAAACCAGAATGTATAATTCATAATGTTTTTTTAACTTTAGTAATAAAAGATATTTCTAAAAAAATCGAAATTAGAAGATTAAAAGACAATAAAGTAATATCAATTGATTACGTATATAATTTATTACAAAATGAAATTGAAAAAATGAAAGGAGCTGTAAAAAAATCTATAAAAATAATAAAAAACAAAAATGAAAATAATACACAAAATGCATTACAAAGTATAGATAAAATATTAAATACTGATTTTATTTCATATTTACATTTTTCAAAACAAGGTCATGTAAGGAATAAATCATATAATAATAATTCTGAAACAAGATATAGTGATGATGAAAGTGATATACAAGGAAAAAAATTTCATAATAAAAGTGGAATAATATCTGAAAATAATGAAAAATTTATGAAAAATAATAATCTTAAAAATAATTATTATGAAAGTGATAGATATTATGATAATAATTTAATGGATTTTAATGATAATTTTATTAATCATAATGCTCCTTATAAAATGATTAAAAATAATTCTTATATTATACCTAATCTTTTACAAAGAAGAAATTTTGAAAATAATAAAAATATAGATTTTATTGATTCTAAAACTGGGAAATTACTTTTTAAAGATGATGGTTCTTTTAATATAAGTGTATATGATAAAAATGGAATGAAAATTACAAATCCTAATTTAAATAATAAATCAATAATATATTATGATAAAAATGGTGACCAGATAAATATTAAAAAGATATCAAAAATAAAATTATATGATCAACAAGGGAATTTAATAGAAAATCCAAATTTAAATGATAGTAATATTAAATATTATGATGAAAATGGGAAATTAATACAAACACAATTTCAATATTATGATAATAACAATACACCAATTTCAAATATAAATAATTCAGACAAACTTCAATACTATGATTCAAAAGAAAAAACAATTTCAAATGAAATTCCAATTAAATATTATAATGACGATATAAAAGATATTATTATCCCAAAAGGTCACAAAACTATTGATAATGAAAAAGGAAAACACATTATTGTACCTGAAGGATATAATTATATTATAAATAATGAAGGGAAAAAAATATTAGTAGATGAAATAGGAAATGAAGTAAATGAGGATAATTTTATTATTAATGAAAGTGAAAATTACATTAATAATGAAAGTGATAATAGCATTAATAATGAAAGTGACATTGAAGTTGAAGGAGTAAATGAAAAAGGAGAGAAAATTAAAATTAGAATAAAAAAAAAAGATTTGCCAAAGAAAAAAAAGAAAAAGAATAAAACAATTAAAAAAACGTCATATGAAAATAATGAAGATAATGATTATTACAATGGAATTGAAGAAGAAAGTGAATATGAAGAAGAAGAAATTGAAATTTTAAATGAAAAAGGAGAAAAAATAAAAATAAAAGTTAATGATGAATCAATTAAAAATAGTGAAAAGATAATAAAAACAAAAAAATATAAAAATGAAAAAGGAGAAGAAATAAGTAAAAATGAAAAAGAAGAAAATGAAAATGAAGAAGAAGAAATAGAAGAAGAAGTTGAAGAAGAAATAGAAGAAATAGATGAAAATGGGAATATAATTAAAAAAAAAATAAAGAAAATTCAAAAGAAAAAAAAATCAAATATAAATCCTAATTCAAAAGTTGATAAACATAGACAAAAAGGTAAAAAGAAAAAAACCAAAAAAATTGATAATAAAACTATTAATATCGATGATAAAAATGAAGAAAATGGAATAAATGAACATAAAAACAATAAAAACAAAAAAAAAATAATAAAAAATATTAAATCACGTAATCTTGATGACGAATTAAGTAATGAAACTACAAATAAATCAAAAGAAACAAAATTTAAAACACAAGATTATAATATATCAATTGATAATCCAATTAATACAATAAAAAAAAACAATTCTAATGATAATAATGAAGAAAGTATAAGTAATGATAATTATTATAACAAAGGAAATATTAATGAAAATAATTTGTATGAATCTGATGAAGAAACAAAAAGAAAAAGAGAAGAATATGAAAAAGAAGCAGAAGAACATAAAAAAATGATGACAGAATATTATAATAATTTGCAAAAAACAAATTTAACTTTTTCTCAAAAACAAAAAGAAAAAGTTGACCCTTTTAAAATAAGAAAATTAATAGAAGAAACTAAAAACAAAACATTAGGAATTACTGATAATTCAGATAAAAAAGTAAGTGATGAAGAAATATATAATAAAATATCAACTGAAAGTGATTTATATAAAGAATGGACTAAAATTGGTAATAATCATATATTTAAAGACTATAATAAAAATAATTATCATGCTCATTCTGGAAATTATACTAAAGTAGGTCAAGGTGAATTTTTAATATATAAAGGAAAAAATTATTTTGAAAATAAAAAAGAAGATACAGAAACAAAAAGTTTACCTCCAGAATTTGTAAATTGGTTACAATCAGAATTAAGAAAATTACAAAATGCATATTCTTTAAAAAAAAAAAAAATTAAATTAAAGAAGATAATGTTTCTAAATTAAATGATAATGAAATGGAAATGAATATGATAAAAAAAAGAAAAAAATTAAAAAAAGAAATTCCAAAAAAAAGACTAAATACAAAAAGATTAAAATCATTTAAAAAGCCTTTAGAAGATGAAAATAAAGAAGTTAATATACAACCTTCAATTTCAAGAAGTGAATCATCTGAATCAAATAGATCATTAAATAATCAAAATTCTTTAAAATATATGTTTGAAGAAATTCAAAAGTTAAAAAATTTACCTCCTGAAGAATATACTAAAAAAGTAAATAGTCTTTTAGATATTCAATTAGATAATGTTCTGGTTATGGTTAATAGAAAACATACTGATAGAATCAATAGATTTATTCATAATTTAGAAGATTTTAGAAAAAGCAGAGCAAATTATCAAAAATATAAATCTAGGAAATTATCTTATTTACCTCCTATTTCTATTAAAAGAATTGATGATAATTTATTGAATCCTAGAAAAAATTATCTTAGTGAAGAAAAAGTTAAAGCTACTGAAAATATTTTAATTCCAAGGAATAAAACGAGAAATCTTATTGAATCAATGAAAATATAAATTAAATTTTTTATTTGTTAATAATATTATATTAAATTCGTTTTTTTTTTTGTTTTGAAATTTATATAAAAAATTATAATTGATATAAAAATTATTTTCTTATTCTATTATTCATTTTAATCTATAAATTGTAAATAAAAGATTATTTAATTGTTTAATCATATAAAATTACTGTTTTTTAAAATAATTCTTTGACTAGAGTTTTTTTTAATTTTTATTTTATTTTCTATTTTTTTATCGTTTAATTCATTTGAAATTAAATTTAAATCATCTAATATTTTTTTATGATTAAAACAATTATTATCTGATATATTATTGAAAGACTCTTTTTTATATTTATTCATTAATTTATTTTTTCTTCTTTCAATAAATTTTAAAGAACCTTTTCCATAAATTAGAGGACGAAAAGTATTTTTTATATCATTATTATTATTATCGTTTTTATTTTTATAAATTAAACAAGTACTTACAGTTGGAATATAAAAATCTTTTTTTAAATGTACAGTTTTTAATTGTTTTGAAGATTGAGTTGATAATATTGTTAAATTTTCACTGTTAATAGAATTTTTTCTTTGAGAATTTGAAGAATTTAAATTTAAATTTATTTTTTTTTTCGGTTGAAATTGAATAAATGATTGTTTTTTAAGAAATTTTATTTTTGGTTTATTTTGATTTATTTCTTGTTTATTTTCATTTGTATTTATACTTAAACTTCTTTTTGAATTTTCTTTTGTTTTTGAATTTGAATTAAAACTGCTTTTTTTTTGTTTATAATTAATGAATTTGTTTATTTTATTATTTTGATTTTCTTTTAAGCAATTATTATTTTCTTTATTTGAAATATTTTTTAAATCAAAATCTGAATTTTCAATTTTTAATTTTGAATTTCTTGGTTTAAAGGAATATTGCTTTTTATTTCTTCTTTGAATCATACAATTTAAATTGTTTTTAATTTTATTAATATAAATTATATATACATTTTAAGAAAAAAAATTAATTTAAAATTTTTTCATCAATTTTAACAACAGTAGAATTTGGATTATTATCATTTAAATTATTATCTCTATTTGTATTTTCTTGTATATTCATGAACTTTTTTGAATTTTGTATCATCATTACAAAAGCTAAATGTAGTTCTTCTATTGTTTCCATATTTTTTCCAGTTCTTGAAATGTTACTTATATCAAAATTTGAAGTATCTTCAAAAATATTAGAAAATGTATTATTATATGTATAATATATAGAATTCTCTTTGCTTCTTATATTTTTATTTTTATTTCCGGTGTTTGATATACTATTATAAAATAATTTTTCATCAGTTTCTTGTAAACTTTTATTATTTCTATTTAAATTTATTTTTTTATAAATTTGTGTATTATTTGAATTTATTATAGGAAGAATGTTTTGTTGATAATTATTATTTTGATATTTTTCATTATTTATTTTATTTGGACTATATTTATAATTATTTATTTTAATATTATTATTTGAATATTTTTCATATAAAGCATTAATTCCTGAATCTATATTATATCCAGTATCATATTTATTTCTATTATTATAATTAGATTTTGAATTATGATTTATATAATTCATTTTCTCAATATTTTTTTTATAATTATCATTTGAAAAATTGGGATTTGAAATAGAATTATTATTTAAATAATTTCTATTGTTTTTATTTATTGATTCATTATTTGGTAAAATATTACTTTTCTTCCTTATAGGACTTGGAGTTTTATTATGATAATAATGGGAAGACGAATAATCATGACTTTTATTATTCTTATTTTTTTTAATATTATTACTAACTCTTGAATTATAATTTACTTTTGAATAATAATTGTTAACCAAAGAATTATCTAATTTCCGATCATCAGATAAATTTCTTTTATTTTTATTTTCATATTTTGAAAAAATTTTACTATCATTATTTATTTTTTTATTAGAACAATTGGAGTTAATTTGATACAAATTATAATATTTATTTTTTTCTTTATCTGGAGTTCTATAATTTCTTATAACATGTTCTCTTTTGGATTGAAAATATTTATTTGGGCTTAAATTAATGTTATGTCTGTTTTTACTATTTGATTTATCAAAAGATTTATTTAATGAAGTCTTTTTTAAATTATTATTATATTTGTTTACATCTGGATATTTTAATTTTGAATTTGGAACATTTATAAATTTATTTAATCTAGAATTATTATTTGGATGTTGATTAGTTAAATTTGTATTATAATTTTCAAAAGAATTAATTTTATAATTTTGTTTTTGAAATATATTATCATTTAAAGATATTTTTTTATTTTCATTATAATTTCTTAAATCTATATTCATATAATAATTTTGTCCTAATTTTTCTTTCATTTTATCAAAAAAATAAAACAAAATATTTAAAAAATAAACAGAATAAATAAAATAAAATGAAAAAATAAAAAATTATATTACATAATTAAAATAATTGTTTATTATTATATTTTTAAATTTAATATTTTAATTTAAAAGAGTTCTAAATAACTTTATAAGGCCCAAAATATTTTTGTTATAATGATTGGGGATTGGGGATTGGGGATTGGGGATTGGGGATTGGGGATTGGGGGTTGGGCGCAATTACCAATCCCCAATTCCCAATCCCCGATC
>JAEEGK010018423.1_pt1 | contig 15109 bp, 14 predicted proteins | sample 8958771 | NCBI WGS metagenome assembly JAEEGK01 (sample SAMN16246547, study PRJNA631951) | gut metagenome | biome: gut microbiome; feature: rumen; material: SC-attached | host: Bos | place: Iran: Karaj | collected 2018-10 | reverse complement strand
GTTATCTGGCTGAATAGTCTGTGTTCTATCTTATTCCATTTTGAAGTCCCCGGAGGAAAATGCGAGACCTCAATTGGAAAGCCCAAATCATTTGCGAGCTTCTGAAGTTCATATTTCCAAAGTCTGCAGCAATACCCGCTGCTTCCGCCTCCGTCATCTGTAATATACAGCTTTGAAGCTTTGGGATAACGTTCCTTCCCCATGTAGTTCCACCAATTACGAATGGAATTTGCTGCAAAAACAGCCGTATCTGAACTGATTCCTACAGTGACATATCCCTCATTTCTGCTGTTGTCATACACACCATACGGAGAGGCCTTTCCTTCCTTTAAGGGAAAATCATGATCTAAAACTTCTACTGGATTTCCTGCCGGCCGATAATCAGCGCCGCTATTCTTAAAATTACCAATATTTTCCTTCTTCTTGCAATCTATTGATATTACAGGAATGTTCTGGCTGATATATGCGGCTACAGTATCGTTAATGTGCCTGAATTGCTCATCGCGGTACTCAGCTTCCGGTCCGACCTGTTTCATTTTTTGGTTCTGCTGAAGGCTGAAGCCAAGCTGTTTCAAACAATCGCCAACCTTGTCTTTATGGATGATAAAACCTTCCTTCTGCAACTCGGCGGCAAGCGTCCTTAAGCTTTTGATTGTCCAGCGCAACGGGCGCATCGGATCTCCGTAGGAGTCTGGATCTACCAAACGATTCAGAGCCTCAAGAAGTCCTGGTTGCTTCTCAATAAGGCTTTTCCTTCCACCTCCTTTGGCTCTAATTCTGACATTATTGGAGGTTTCAGTTTGGTCGGAACTGCAGGGAGTGTCTCCTGATCTGAGCTCCTTGATCCCCGTACTAATGGTATTTCTGTGAGTCCCCGAAATCAAACTGACCGTTTTGATACCTCCCTGTCCCAGTACAAGAGCTTCGGATGCGAGATATTTCCGTTTTAGGCTTTCATTCAAGTGGGGAAGGATGAGTTTAAACTTCTCTTCAAGAGTATCTGTGGTGGTATCAAACATATCTGTTTTCCTGCAGCAAATATGTTCTATTATACATCATGTCTACTCTAGTTTTGCACAGGTTATTTATAGACTATTCCTAACTTTCAATCAATCGATAATTATCGTATGAACTGAGAGTAAAAAGGCATCTGAGAAGATCTTTTGATACGGATCCACGAATATGCCTTTTGCTATGTGGATAAGTGGTATGCCGGACATACCCGAAAGGGAGCTTTCCCTTCCCTGCCTTCTTTCTTCCTTCCTCTTCCCCCTTAGAAAGAAAAACGAAAAGAAAGATTTACCCCTATTATCATCATCCATCCTATCCCATCCGTCTGTCTCCCGTCGGGGAACGGCTGCGCACGTTCCCCTAAGAGGGAGACGGGATATACGCACGCATGCGCGAGAAAGGAGCCCAACAGAGAATGAAGTTAACAAGATACGAGCAAGAGACCATAATCTATTTCAATGCACAGGATCAGATGGCGATACTTTATACCCGAGATCCTGCCGTTATGAGAAAAGTTGATTCGTTAGTTATCGAGTATCCGGACACCTTTAAGTGCATAGGTGAAACAGATATCGATAAGACCTATGAGATGCCTAAATCGGTCGTTACTTATCGTAAGCCGAGAAGAATATCAGATGAAAGACGAAGTCAGTTACAGAAGATTATGGGAAATATAAACAAGTTGTAAAATATACTTTGAAAGTAGACTTTAAGTATCCTTTGTGGTAGACTTTACTCAGATATTTGAGATGGAGGTATTATCATGAATCTTGGTATAGAGGATGAATTCACCGAGTTCAAAGAGAGTTTAGCACAGCTAGATAAGGGCTTGAAGTCGGTAACGGCTATGCTTAACAAGCATGGTGAAGCCAATGTTTATTTTGGAGTATCAGACAATGGTGATGTAATCGGTATGGATATTGGCAAAGATACTCTTATGAATATCAGGAATCGTATTCGGGATAGAGTTGAACCCAGAATATATGCCGATATCAAGGATTACACAGACGATAATGGCAAAAAATATATAAAAGTATCTGCAAAGGGTACGGACATACCATATTCATATGATGGCAGATATTATGTTCGTAATGTATCTGCTGATGAGCAGGCTTCAAATGATATTTTAAGAAAAATGCTGGCTTCATCGGATGCGGATATCATCCGACAGAAGGTGGCACCTACTCAGCAACTGACATTCAGATCCTTTTTTGCTATCCTCTCCGGCTTAGGGATTCATCCAAAGGATTCGGATGAGTTTTACAGTAATTACGGTCTTTTAAATCGCGAGAATAAATATAATATAAATGCCTATCTTATGTCTGATGAGAATGATGTTTCGATAAAAGTTGTGGTCTTTGAGGGCAATAACAAAAGTGTCATGTCAAAGAGGACTGAGTATGGTAAAAAATGTTTGCTGATGTCTATTTCAGAAGTGTTGGAGTATTTCAGTTCTATCAATTCAACTCATGTGGATGTAAGTGGTTCTCAAAGAAAAGAACAGACATTATTTGATTTTCCGAGTCTTAGGGAAGCATGGATAAATGCCTGCTTACACAATGATTGGAATGAAGGCATAGCTCCATCTGTATATATGTTTGATGACAGAATTGAGATAGTATCGTATGGTGGGTTGCCATATTCACTGTCTCGGGAGGGATTTTTCAATGGAACAAGCGTGCCGGTGAATAAGAGTCTGCTTATGATATTTATGGCATCAAAGTATGCGGAACAAAGCGGACACGGCGTACCTACAATAGTTGAGAAATATGGTCGGGAAGTCTTTTCTTTTGATGATGGAATGATCAAGGTATCCATCCCTTTGGCATATGACCGTGAAGAAGTGACAGAGCGGAAAAATAGGGTTTCCTTGAGAAAAGGTTTAACCAAAAATCAAGAACAGGTTTTAGATTATTTGAAAAATAATCCTATGGCAACTCTGCAGGAAGCTGCTTCCGGTTGTGAACTGAGTCTTGGCGGTGTAAAGAAAATATGCTCAAAGCTGCAGGAAATAGGCGTGTTGGGAAGGGAAGGCTCGAAAAGAGATGGTCGGTGGATAGTGAAGTAGACTTTGAGTAGACTTTAAGTAGACTTTGAAATTCAAAACTACGAAATCTCTATGACATTTTCTTTTACCATCATTGATACGACACTTGCGTATAAATTTATAATATGTTTTTTGTTGTAGTTTTTTGCCCTTGAGTAAAATCGGAAATTCCGATTTACCCAAGGGCTTAGCATATGACTTACGGCGAAGTTTTTTAATCTTGCTTTTACTGATTCTGCGTTCATTATATGAGAACCTCCAGATATGTTCTTACGGCTTTCTCACAGCGGAGAGCTTTTGCGTAGTTATCTTTATAGCTATTGTTATTCTAAAACCGCAGAAGAAATCGCTTCCAAATTGGCTCAGGAGTTTTATGATCTGAACTTCCGGGTGTTCGAATTGATCCAGCTGAATGAATTCATGAATCATCAAATGGCTCACAATACGATATTTGTTTCTGTGGAAAATGAGATGCAGGATTTTGTGTTTGATTCATTGAAAAACGCTTATCCCGGGCATGTGATGCTGAGGCCTTCAGTTGATGAGTACTATCGCTATTATCAAGATGATGAGATCGTTATCAGGCGCTTGCCGACCGGAACACCGAAAGGCTATAACAGGGATTGGGAGAGCAGGATAGAGAAAATATTGGTGGATGTGCTTACGGACAAGCTTATAAGCAGGATCGTACCTGACAACGAAAAAGAAGCGATCGTGAACGGTGTATTTGGCACGTATCTGTTAGATGAAAAGGCAATACTTCGTTATGCCAAAAGAAAAGGTGCTGACACAAAACTTGGTGAAATATTAGAAGACTATAAGGCGGCTGCAGTATGATAATAAAAGAAAACTATATGATAGAACATATCCATGAACTTCAGGCTGCAAGCAAGGGCGATCCGGGATTGATAGAGAGAACTCTCTATGCCTTGGGACTTTTGGAGGCTTTGGCAAGAGTGGGGATGAAGTTCACATTTAAAGGCGGAACCAGCTTATTACTCTTGCTTCCAAATCCTAAGCGATTATCTACGGATATCGATATTATCGTGGATCCTGATACCGATGTGCTCGATTACATAGAGAAAGCTTCACATCTGTTCCCGTTTAAGGAAAAAGATGAACAGATCCGTAAGGGAAAGAATAACATTGTAAAAAGGCACTTTAAGTTTACATACGATTCGCCGATAAGACGTGGACCGCTTTATATTCTGCTGGATGTGTTGTATGAAGAAAACCATTATCGAAAAGTGGAAGAAAAAGAGATTGCAAATGAACTTCTTCTCACGGAGGGCGATAATCTAAAAGTTACAGTACCTTCGATCGACTGTATCCTTGGTGACAAGATGACTGCATTTGCACCACATACTACCGGAATCCCTATCAAGAAAGAAAAAGACCTCGAGGTTATCAAACAGTTTTATGATGTGAGTACGCTTATTGATTCGTTTGATAACTTTGAAGATATCCGCCGGACATATTTCGATGTTAGCAGAACCGAGATAGCATACAGAGAAATTGAATGCACGCCTGAAAAGGCATTGGAAGATACGATTCGGGCGGCTGTATGTATAGGATCGCGAGGGAAATATGCTCCGGAAGACTTTGATTCGTATGTCAAAGGATGCAGGGATATTGTAAATCACATTTATGAATCGGGATTCAGCATGGAAAAAGCATCCGCTATGGCGCCAAAGGTTATTTATATGGCAGCGTGTCTGATGACCGGATCTCCATTTGAAAAAAATGTTGAGATGGGTAGCCTGCATGAGGTTGATCTTACCCAGAAAGACCTTAAGCATATGAAAATGTTTAGGAAACTGCGAACGGACGGTTATGAGTATCTCGTGCTTGCGGACAGGCTTTTGACAGAATACAGAGGTAAGTAATCATAAGAGAAAGAAACTCTCTGTGCTCAAGAAAAGCACGGAGAGAATTTTTTATTATAGATAGTATGACGGAGAAGCTATTCTTCGTCGCCACCTTCGGCAGCAACCTCTGCATCCACTTGAGCCTGAACCTCGCGATCAGTCTGGCGATGTGATGTAATAAGATTAGACAAGCATCTCATGACCAACCTCACAGAATTCCCTTCTATACCGTTCTATTCCTCAAACTGTCCATTTTCTTATTTGAAAAAGCATGATATTATTATGATAGGCAATCAGAGAGCAAAAACTTTGGTTGCCTTTTCAGACCACAACATGAGAAGGAAAAATATTAATTGGGTAGTTCCGACCTGCATCAAAACTACCCAAACTACCCAAACTACCCAAAGGTAATGAAATACTTAAATATGGTAAAAGCCGAGGGCTTTAGGCGAGATTGCATTTGGTATCACAAAATGCGTATCTCGCCGGAACGGAATAACAAATCCTGAAAAAAGTTGACCTCGGGTTTATCAAGGAAATTTTAATTTGGGTTCATCACGGACTGTCACGGACGAAAATGTCCATTTTCTTATTTGAAAACCTGTGATATTATTATAATCAGCAATTGATGTAAGGGAAACCGCATCGGTTGTTTTTTGATTATAGTTGATGAAAAGGAGTTGCGTAACTTCTCCGATTAATGTTACAGAATTACGGTTGTAGTTCAAGGTGGCATGTGAAATAAAAAATGCGACGCTCCACGATGCTCTGTAACCAAAACTGTCCATTTTCTTTCTTAAAAACCTGTGATATTATTACAATAAGCAATCGAAAGGCGATAACCTTTTCGGTTGCTATTATTTTACCCAAAACTCAAGGATACGGATCGGGTGTGGATCCCGTGTCCTATTATTATGCCCAAAAACAAAGGAAAGGATGATTTTAATGGCAATTCTGAAGAACAAAACACAAAAGGACTTTACTGCGATCAGCAATCTCATATTGAGGGATAAGAGTCTGACCATGAAAGAAAGAGGCGTGCTGTGTACCATATGCAGCCTGCCGGACGGATGGGATTTCTCACTGACGGGGCTTTCGGCCATTGTTCCGGATGGGATCGACTCCATCAGGGCAGCAGTGCGGAGCCTTGAAAAGAAGGGATATCTGGAAAGAGAACAGGTACGAACGAGCGAAGGAAAGTACGCAACACAGGTGCAGGTTAATAACACGCCTCATGGGAAAAACCGTGACGGAAAAACCGATACGGATAATCCAACACGGAAAAACCGCGACGGGAAAACCGACACGGAAAATCCGACCCAATATAATACTGATAATATAAAATCCAATATTAAAACAGATAATAATATATCCATCATCAATAAGGAGAATGGGGCGGATGGATCGACGGATGATGAGGCATTGCCGGAAGAAGCGGTTAATGAAAATGCAGAGCAGTCGGAGGTTGAAAAATACAAGACACTCATTGCCGACAACATAAAGTTGGACTGGCTCCTTGAGGCTGCCGAACGGCACAACGAAGATGAAGTCGCTATGGTAAAGGAGATATATGACCTTATCTGCGACATGGTATGCTTCAAACGTGACAAGGTTGACATAAAGGGAGTCAGTTACCCATGGGAGACCGTTAAGAGCCGCTTCCTGAAACTCCAATACGGTCATGTGGTCAGCGTACTTAACAGGCTCATTGACAAGAGCCTTGGCATCAAGAACATGTATAACTACGTCATTTCCGCGTTGTTTAACGAAAGCCTTGTGGGCACGATGCAGAGCAACGCGGATCTGTATGATGATTATCTGAGAGACTTAAGGGGGAACCCTTATGAATAAAACAAAATTGAATATATGGCATTGAAGAACATCTGACGGTCGGACCGTAAGGTGTTCTTTTTTTACTCATCTTAAGGCGAGGGAGGTGTCGTCATGTCGAAGACATGACATATCATACACCGACCGATAGGGCAGGATTGCGAAGCAATCGTGCCAATACATATTATACGAGGAGGGAGAGACGTGGAAGAACTGAACAATATGCCTGTAGTGAGCTTTCCCCCGGGAACCGAGGAGATAGCCATCAAGCTTGCTGCTTATGACATTGTCAGGCAGCTCTGCGATGAAGGAAAGATAACAAAAGAGGAACTTAAGTTTATTGCCGAAAAGTATGACATTAGAGTTGCGTAAAGATCGGCATAGTTTTATAATGATGCCATCATGTACGGTGGCATCTGGGAAGATAGAGGTAGAAGCGTGAAGAACCGAAAAGTGGCGATCTACGCGCGTGTCTCCACAGAACATGAGGCGCAGATTTCAGCATTAGAGAACCAGGTGCAATACTATGATGATATATTAAAAAGGCATCCCGAATGGGAACTTGTGGGCCGTTACATCGATGAAGGAATAACCGGAACTTCGATACATAAGAGGGATGGATTCCTTAGGATGATGGAGGATGCCAAAAACAGAAGATTTGATCTTATCATTACCAGGGAGGTGTCGCGTTTTGCAAGAAACACGGTTGATACGTTACAGCAGACGCGGATCCTAAAGACCTACGGAACCGAAGTTTGGTTCACGGAAGACAATATCTGGACCCTTAATGATGAGGACGGAGAACTTCGACTGTCCATTATGGCCACCTTGGCACAGAATGAGAGCAAGAAGATATCCCAAAGAGTAAAAGCCGGACAGATGATATCGTTTAAGAATGGTGTCTTTTACGGCAACGGGAATATCCTCGGATATGACCGCGTCAACGGGAAACTTGTGATCAACAGCCAACAGGCGGAAACAGTCAAAAGGATCTACGAACTGTATCTTGCCGGGTACGGCGTAAGAAAGATACAGGACATCATGGAACAGGAAGGTCGTAAGACTGCCATGGGGCTCACCAGATGGCAGTCGGGTAACATAGACAGGATCCTGAACAATCCTTTCTATTGCGGGCGCATAGAATATCGTAAACAATATGTCCCGGATTACCTGACGCAGAAGAAGGTCAACAATCACGGAGAGGTCGATAAGGTGTATGTTGAGGGCAAACATGAACCCATCATTACGCCGGAGATGTTCGACCAGGCACAAAAACTGAAGACAGCACACTCCATTGTGAAGAAAGATGAGCATGGCTTTGAGAGCCGTACGGGTGTTACGCCGTGCAAGAACATATGGGCTGCCAAGTGCAAATGCGGATGCGGAAAATCCATGAACAGACGCATATCCCATATATGCAAGGACGGAACCACATCATTCATCTTTCAGTGCTACGGTCAGCTAAGGACCGGAACCATTGCTTCCAGGCAGAAGAAAGGTCTGGACACAGAAGGTGTCTGCGACAACACGACTTTTATGGAATGGCGTCTCGACATCATGTCGGATTTCATCTTCAAGAAGCTGGTGAGCGACAGACAGGCCATTTTTGAAAAGGCCGTCGTCATGGTGCAGGATCTTATGGATATCCGCAAAACGGATTCCAGGGACAAGGAGAGGATCGAGAACAACCTGAAGCAGATCGACAAGCTCAAGACTCAGATCCAAAACCTTATCGATATGTGTGCTTCCGGAGACATCTCCAGAGAAGATTTCCGTGAGAGGAAGGAAAAACTCGAAGCTAAGATCAATAATCTTGAACAAACTAATAGTGATTGCAAACAGCAGATTCTCGAATCGGAAGATGACAGTGTGAAGCAGAAGAGGATCGACAGCCTGACGGAGTTTATAAACATGAAGGCATTCGATCCAAGAGCAAAGATACCGGAATCCATGATAAACGCCTTCGTAGACAGGATAGTTTACGACAAAGGGACGTTTTCATGGTACCTGGATCCGAAGTTCGGAAACGAAGCGATCAACATTGACACATCCGATTGGAAGAAAAGCTTGTTAAAAACTCAAAAAAAAACGTTGCAGGGCAGTGACAGCACAGGCAGCTATCAGCGAAGGAAGGAACTAATTTACCGGAACCCAATATTCCTCACAACCCTTGTATTTACAAGGCCGGAAGCAGATTCGTTTGTTCACGGTCATAAGATGTATAAGAAGATAAACAAGTGGGATAATGTTAAGGTAAAAGTTTTCATTTAAAATATCAAAAGAGATTAAGCATGTATGACTTAATGTGATACTGCTTGATCTCTTTTTTTATTTTTTACGCACTACCCGCTAACCAAATGATTAAGCAGGATCACAAGCTTAAACATCTTTTTGACTGACAGGTACATAACCAAATCCAAAATTCATGCTTTGAAAATCATAGTACGTGATCTTCACAGAGCAGCCAAAAAGAGAAAGGAAGAAAAAGATGAGTGAAGTAATTGCAGTAGCCAATCAAAAAGGCGGGGTCGGAAAAACTACCACAGTAGTTAATCTTGGAATCGGACTTGTCAGGAAAGGATACCGTGTTTTGCTTATAGATGCGGATCCCCAGGGCTCTCTTTCCGTAAGTCTCGGTTTTGCGGAGCCGGATGCGTTGAACATTACTCTTTCAACGTTAATGCTCAGATCCATTAATGAAGAAGATGTGCAGGTAAGAGAAGGAATACTGCATCATGCTGAGGGCGTGGATCTTATTCCTGCCAACATTGAGCTGTCCGCTTTGGAAGTAACAATGACAAATGTAATGAGCAGGGAAGTGATCTTAAGAGACATTGTGGACAGCATAAAGGATGCATATGATTACGTGATAATCGATTGTATGCCTTCTCTGGGAATGATGACCATAAATGCCCTTGTAGCCGCAGACTCGGTTCTTATCCCGGTGCAGGCTGCCTATCTTCCCGTAAAAGGTCTTCAGCAGCTTATTAAGACGATCTACATGGTTAAGAGAAGACTTAACCGTAAGCTTGAAATAGCAGGGATCCTGCTTACTATGGTGGATCTAAGAAGCAACTTTGTAAAAGACATCTTCCGGATGGTTAAAGACACTTACGGTGAAAGCATCGGAACATTTGAAACCTACATACCAACTTCCGTAAAGGCAGCCGAAACAAGTGCAGAGGGAACCAGCGTTTATTCTCACTGTGCAAAAGGAAAAGTAAGTACGGCATATGAGAAGCTTACGGAAGAAGTTGAAAAGATGATGAATGTCAGCAGGAGGGCAAAGTAATGAGCGATAAGAACTTAAGGCCGGCACAGAAGATACATATGGCAAGCGTAGAGGAACTCCTCGGAGTACCCAAGGGAGAAGCAACGGAAGAGATCGAGATCAAGCGCATTCACAGCTTCGCTAATCATCCTTTTAAGGTTAGGGATGATGAAAAGATGGCAGATCTCATCGAAAGTGTAAAGGCTAACGGAGTGCTTTCTCCTGTACTTGTCCGTCCGGACGGTAACGGCTGTTATGAAATGATCTCAGGACACAGAAGGATGCATGCAGCTCAGGCTGTAGGCCTTGAAAGGATTCCCGCCATTGTAAAGGACATGGACACGGATGAAGCAACTATCGCTATGGTAGATGCCAATATCCAAAGGGAAGAGATCCTGCCGAGTGAGAGGGCGTGGTCTTTGAAAATGAAGATGGATGCCATGAGAAGACAGGGAGCAAGAACTGATACTTCGTGCCATAATGGCACGAAGTTTAGAACTGATGAAATAATAGCTTCACAGTTAGGAGAAAGTGCCAGAAACATACAGAGATACATTAGATTAACCTCTCTTACGCCTAAACTTCTTGATATGGTAGATAGCAAGAGGCTTCAATTAGTTTGTGCAGTAGACATATCTTTCTTCAATGAGGAAGTTCAGCAGTGGATATACGAATACATTAAGGAGAACGGGGTTATTAAACCTGCTCAGATTTCGAAGCTTAAGGCATATATGGATGGTAACAATCCCATAAGTCAGAGCATTATGATAGACCTTTTCCATGAGTGTATTCCTAAGCACTTTAAGAGAAAGTATGTAATACCGGAGAAGAGACTGGATCAGTATTTTCCAACGTATTACACAGATAAACAGATAGATGATGTTATTTACGGGCTCCTTGAGAAATGGTCAAAAGAGAACGGGAAATAATTCGGGGAGGAATTAGAATTGAGATTTGATTACTTTTATGGTTCGGAAGCAGAACAATTTGCTTTCTATAGAATACCCAAGCCTATTGTGACAGATCCTGTATTTTCGAAACTGTCTATAGAGGCTAAGTTCCTGTACGGTCTATTATTAGACCGTATGGGAATGTCAAGAAAGAATAAATGGGTTGATGAACAGGACAGGGTTTACATCATATATGCCATAAGCGAGATTGCGGAAGATATGAACATATCTGAAAAACTTGCCATGAAATATATGAAAGAGCTGGAAGAGATAAAACTGCTTGAAAAACAGAAACGCGGATTTGGTTTTCCGAGCATACTTTTCGTGCGCAGTTTTATAGATAAACCCGATAAAAGTTCTGGCGTAAAAACAGAGACTACGGATAACGACGGAAAAACAGACATCATGTCAGATGAAGACACAAAGACAGATAACGAAAATGCAGAAATGGGAACCTCCGGAGATTCCCTCACGGTAAGTTCTGAAGAAGATGCTGCGGAAGAAAAAACAACGGATCACAGCCCCAAATGGATCAAAATGATGCCAAAAACACCGGAAAATGATGAAAAAGAGGCAGCAAAACCCGCAGAAATCAACAGAACTTCCCAAACGGGCACCTCCAGAACTTCCCAAATGGTAACCTCTAGAACTTCCCATTTGGGCACCTCTGGAACTTACCAAATGGGCACCTCATATAATAATACTAATATAAATAATAACAATAAGAGTAATACTATCTTATCCTATCCTATCATTACTGAACCGAGAGAAGTAAAGGATGAGATGGGATGGGATAAGGAAACACACACGGAGTCTCAGAACGGTGAATCGGCAGAAGAATATTGTGCAAGGCTTGAGGCCTGCAGGGAGCTGATCAAGGACAACATAGAGTATGATAACCTGATCTTTGATGAACCTGACAGTAAGGAATTTTATGACGGGCTTGTTGAACTTATCCTGGATACGGTCATGAGCAGCAAAAAAAGGATCACCATAGCCGGTAATGACATTCCGACGGAGGTTGTAAAGTCTAAGCTCTTAAAGCTTGACAGCGAGCACATCAAGTATGTTGAGCACTGTATGGATAATACCACCACAGACATCAGGAACATCAAGCAGTATCTGTTAAGCGTCCTGTACAATGCACCGGCGACCATGACCAGCTATTACCAGGCGTGGGTGAATAGGGATAATGCGAATGCTGCAGGCAATTGAAACACAGAGATAATAATTCCATAATTTGACATATAAACAATTCCTCTGTATAATTGTTTTACAACTCTACGGAACGTAGAGTGAATGCTGATAGAAAACAATGACTTGGTTAATGATACGTAGGTTGGCATAATAATAGAATTAGTCTATTATTACGGCATCAGGAGGAAAATGCATATGGAGAACGAAAAACTTAATAGCATTGGAAAAAGAATCGAAGAAAGGAGAAAAGAACTTGGACTGACGCAAAAACAACTTGGTGATAGTCTTGGAATTACGGATAAGGCAATCAGCAAGTGGGAATCCGATAAGGGCATGCCTGATATAGCTTATATTGCTTCGCTGGCTAAAGAATTAAATACAACTACAGACTATCTTCTTACGGGTTCCGGTGACAACCATGCAGATGACGGTTTATACTCTTCTCCGATGGAAAGATGCGCGAAAAGAGACGATGAAACGCTTTTGGATGCCGCTTTTATCAATGACAAAAAAGACGAGAACATGAAGTCCTTCTTTGATTACATTTGTGATTACGAAAGTGTACGAGTATTCCAAAGGTTAATGAAAGAAAAGAAGGCTTCCAGACTCGGCAATTTTTATGATTTTGTCCAGGCCCAAAGGATTCTGTTTATGTCAATAATTTCTAATTCTGTGGAAGAGATGCAAAGTAATAATGTGGCTTATTTTAATGAAATTGATAAAGACAGGGTGAATAAGTTCTTTAACCAGAAATTGCTTAGAGCAATTTTTTGTGATAAGAGAGTCACTGAAGACACATTGAAATATTTATTCCAGAAGAACAGAGCAAATAATCGTGTCCTTTGGCTATTTTACCTCAAGGAAGCTATAAAGTTTAAGAACTGGAAGGCATTAGTAATTGGGGCCGATGGAATACTTGAAACAAACAAAGAGAGTAGATCATATTGGGAAAAAAGGGAACCATCCGGATATTATAGGATTGGCTCAGGGCCACAGTATATTACCGTGGATAGGGAAGTACTTGTTGATTTACTTAAGAATAAGCAATATGAAATATTTGAGAAACTACACGAGGAAAACAAAATTGATAAGGGCGTGGTTTTAACAGAGAAGGAGATCTGCGACATCAAGGCAGAATATGATTCCAACTTGTCTAAAAATGACGTTGCTCTCACAAAAGCACTCAATTTTGATGTTCTGAACTTTAGAAAACTAATGAATGAATGCTCAGATTGTGCCTTTTTAGTAAAGGCATTGAAGGAAAAGTGTATAACTTACTTTGAATACATTATAAAAAACTATAAGAACAAGAATAATAAGGCTTTGATAAAGTTTGCGGTGGATGCAGAATTCCCAGAGTTCTTGGATGCAGTTATTGCTAATGACGAACGGAAGATATATGAGTTTGCATTTAGATTTGCGGAGTATCCGGATAGAAATACAGATGAGAAAATGAGTAAGATGTATTCTTGGCAGACACTTGTTTTTGAAGAGGAGAAACCTACAAATCAATATGGTATGTATAGGAATACTGATCGCTATAATGGTCCTCGATTTTCAGGTATAAGGAATCCAGATGAATTACTGAAAGAAGTTGATGCTATAAGGAATGCATATATCGACCGCTTTGATATAAAAACAAATAATGAGGCTAAGAGGAAGGACGGAAGAGACCCGTATCTTCAGGGAATTTTGGAAGAAAATGATATTGAAAAGTTTGCTATCAAGGCATGTGTGACACTTGAAACATTATTCAAGAATAACTATGGCTATGTAGGAACTCTTGGCGAAATGCTCGATCAATACCGTGATAATAGATTTTTGGGAAATACACATGACTATAGAATTGAATTCTTATATAGGCTGAAAAATCTCAGAAATAACTACGTTCATGGTGAGTTTGATAGAAGTTCTGGAGCTTCCTTGTCCAAAGAAGAACTGCAGAAGTGTGTAGATATAATTTCTGAGATGGAAGGAGAGAAAAAATGATGGATAAGTATCAAATGGCAGTTTTTTCAAAGATTTACACTGACGTTGTATTATTGCCAGAAGATAATTCAACTATTAATGTCAGAAATGAAAAAGGAATTTTGAAACTGTTTCAAAATGATGACGAGAGAATAAGTGAATATATACTTGCTGTAAAAGGGGAACACTTTTGTAATTTCAAGTTGAAAGTGAACGAAGAATGGAAAGATTCACAAAGTGAAAAAATAGGTGATATATCTATGCAATGCGTTCACTTTAGTGCCTCTTCGGACGTGTCTGAGGCTGAATTTGTTACGTTGAATAATCTGTGTGATCCGATACATTTACAGGTGACTGTTGTAAAAGCGGATCAGGATAGCTGGAGCGAGGAACTGAAGGAGCAAAGAAAAAAAGAATATCTGGAAAATATGCACTTATTGTTTAAAAAGAGAGGAGATCTTGGGCTTTATACACTTTTCTTTGCACCAGCTAATCAAGCATATGATCACTCGGTAGTAGAGTTTTATCTTGAACAAGAAAAAAATAATATTCTTTTGGAAAAGTTTGAAGTGCCAGTTGGTAAAGGATATGCAACTTTAGGACCCATAGCACACGCTTCAGAGCCTAATTATACGGGTGATTATAGGGTGGCAAGAACTTCTGCACTTGGTATGATTACATTTAGAATAATTCAGTATGATTATAAAGGCAGAATAATTATAGATTATAGATATAGCCAAGAAAAGGCTGGCAATGTAGTGGTTTGTTAACAACAAACATTAAACTCTTAGAAAGGTTGTGGTAAGTAAACAACCTTTCTTTTTTTGGATTCAAGATCCAAAAAAACCACCTGCTATGCAGGTGTGTTCCCAGCGAGCTTTAGCTTCAAGAAAAAAACCTCCTGAGTTATAATAAGTGCAGGTTCGCCAACCGCACAAAAAACACGAAGGAGGTTTTATCCAAAATG
>JAEEGK010018420.1_pt1 | contig 15112 bp, 6 predicted proteins | sample 8958771 | NCBI WGS metagenome assembly JAEEGK01 (sample SAMN16246547, study PRJNA631951) | gut metagenome | biome: gut microbiome; feature: rumen; material: SC-attached | host: Bos | place: Iran: Karaj | collected 2018-10 | reverse complement strand
ACCAGGAGCTGCCGTTTCCTGCTTGGAGCAGGTCGAGGAGCTTAACAGAGCCAATACCGCAACCGACATTGCTGTTAACTTGAAGAATTTCATAATAATTGTACTGTTAATGTATTATAGTTAAAATTTGGTTTTCGGTTATTTCAACCTGCAAATTTAAGCATTTATTACTAACAAGCGATAAACAATGTGTGATTTTTAGCAATAAATCACTATATTTGCAACCACAAACCAATAAGAATCAACGATGAAAGCAGGAATAGTACTTATAACTTTGATGGCGCTCTTCGGCAGCCTGTCAATAGAGGCCAACGTGGACTGCCCCAGAGTCGGCCCCAAGAACGAAAAGCATATTCAATTCACAGATGTTAATCCAAGAATCGGCACAGGGGGTCACGGACACGTTTTCCTTGGGGCAAACGTACCCTTTGGATATGTGCAGCTGGGTCCGACCGAGCACACGCGTGGTTGGGACTGGTGCTCGGGCTACCACGACAGCGACAACGTGCTGATCGGTTTCGGGCATCAGCACCTGAGTGGCACAGGAATCGGTGACCTGGGTGACATCGCATTGCTTCCAGTGACCCGCCGCGACCAGAGCGAGGTGGTGTTCAGCCACGATGACGAAAGCATCGACTTTGGCTGCTATTCGGTCACCCTGCGGGAGAATGGCAAACCCTACGTCAAGGTCAATCTGACTGCCACCAAGCGAACAGGCATGCACCAGTATGAATTCTCTTTACATCAAGATACCCTGTTGTTGCGTCTGGATCTGGGTCAGGGCATCGGATGGGACTCACCAAAAGATGTCATGATGGAACAACGTTCTCCACGCAAGATTGTGGGCCATCGTTTCTCAAAAGGTTGGGCAAGAGACCAAAAGGTTTTCTTTGTCATGGAGTTTGAGAGGGATGTAATGCTGGAAAAAATCAATGGTGACACTACTGGCATCATCTCGGCTCCCAACATTGGCGGTCCATTTATTCCACTGAATGTCAAAGTGGGACTGTCGGCCGTGAGCATCGAGAATGCAGAGGAGAACCTTGCGGCAGAAAATCCCGGTTGGAACTTTTTTGACATCTGTCGCAAAGCATGGAAGGCTTGGGGAGATGAACTGGGGAAAATCCAAATTGAAACTGATAACAAGGATGACCGCACAGTGTTCTACACCGCAATGTATCACACGATGGTAGCCCCATCGGTCTTCTGTGACGTGAACGGTCAATATCGCGGTGCCGATGGCAAAGTGCATGAGGGTGATTTCACCAACTACACTACCCTATCGCTGTGGGACACCTATCGTGCCGCCCATCCGCTGCAGACGCTTATCCATCGTGAGAAGCAAAAGGATATAGCACAGACTTTTCTGCACATCTTTGAGCAACAAGGCAAGTTGCCTGTGTGGCACCTGATGGGCAATGAAACCGACTGCATGGTAGGCAATCCCGGCGTCCCCGTGCTGGCCGACCTGGTGTTGAAGGGCTTTGATGTGGACCCACAGGCGGCCTTGAAGGCTATGACCACGAGCGCGATGCTTGACGAGCGCTCGATGGGCTTGTTGAAGCAATACGGCTACATCCCCTACGACCTGGAACCCGACAAGGAGACCGTGGCGCGCGGACTGGAATATGCCCTTGCCGACTGGTGTATCGCCCAAGTAGCCAAAATCGCCGGTGACCAAGAGAATTACAGCTATTTCAACGAGCGCAGCAAATCCTACCGCCATTATTTTGACAAACAGAGCCGTTTCATGCGGGGCAAGGACAGTAAAGGCCATTTCCGCGACATCAAGGAATTTGACCCGCTCTCGACCAAGCACCGTAACGACGACTACTGCGAGGGCAATGCCTGGCAGTACACCTGGCTCGTGCCGCACGACGTGCACGGTCTGGTAGCACTGTTCGGCAGCGAAAAAGCCTTTACCGAGAAGCTCGACTCGTTGTTCATCGTCGAGGGTGACTTGGGCGAGGATGCATCGCCCGACGTGAGCGGCCTCATCGGCCAGTATGCCCACGGCAACGAGCCCAGCCACCACATCATCTACATGTACAACTACGTGGGACTGCCCTGGAAGGCGGCACCCCTCATCCGCCAAGTGCTGCGTGAGCAGTACCGCAACGACCTGGACGGCCTGAGCGGCAACGAGGACGTGGGCCAGATGTCGGCATGGTACGTCCTATCGTCCATCGGCCTGTATCAAGAGGAGCCCGCAGGTGGCAAGTACATCATCGGTTCACCGTTGTTCAACGAGGCGAGCGTCAACGTCGGTAACGGCAAAACGTTTACCGTCAAGGCGCTGAACAACAGCGATGAGAACATGTACGTGCAAAGCGCCAAGCTCAACGGCAAGCGTTACGACAAGAGTTACATCGACTACCGCGACATCATCGCCGGCGGCATCCTCGAACTCACGATGGGCCCCAAGCCCAGCAAATGGGGAAGCAGTAAAAAGGCCAGGCCCTAGCGCCACATCTAAGCCAATGGCTTGCAATACATCGACACCCAATCACTACAAACATTGAACCGAATGAGAAAACTACTCTTGATATTGGCCTTAACGACCTGGAGTCTTGCTGCACTTGCAGCTAGCCTGGAGCCGGTTGATTACGTGAGCACGCTGGTGGGGACGCAATCGAGTTTCCAACTGTCTACGGGTAACACCTACCCCGCCATCGCCATGCCCTGGGGCATGAACTTTTGGGTGCCTCAGACAGGCAAGATGGGCGACGGATGGCAATACACTTATGATGCTCATAAGATACGCGGCTTCAAGCAGACGCACCAACCCAGCCCGTGGATCAACGACTACGGCCAGTTCTCGCTGATGCCCACGGTGGGCGAACCCGTATGGGACGAGAACGAGTGCGCCAGCTGGTTCTCGCACAAGGCCGAAACGGCAACGCCCTATTACTACAAGGTCTATCTTGCCGACTATGACGTAATTGCCGAGGTGGCACCCACCGAGCGAGCCGCCATCCTGCGGTTCACCTTTCCCGAAACGGATCAAGCCAACGTCGTGGTGGATGCCTTTGACAAAGGCTCTGAAGTCACCATACAGCCCGAGCGGCAGCGCATCTTCGGCTACACTACACGCAATAGCGGAGGCGTGGCCGATGGCTTCAGGAATTATTTCGTCATCGAGTTCGACAAGCCGTTTTCGGTCTATTCTACAGTCAACGACAGCATCATCAACGCGGGAGCGACCAACGCCACCTGTTACCACGCTGGTGCCATAGTAACGTTCAGCACCAAGCGCGGTGAGCAGGTCAACGTGCGCGTTGCCTCGTCATTCATCAGTCCTGAGCAGGCCTTGCTGAACCTGAAAGAATTAGGCAGCGACGACCTGGAAACCATCAAGGCCAAAGGCCGCGAGAGGTGGAACGAGGTGCTGGGTCGCATCATGGTCGAGGATGATGACATCGACCACCTGCGCACCTTCTACTCGTGCCTGTACCGCTCGGTGCTGTTTCCCCGCAGTTTCTACGAGATTGACGCTAAAGGCCAACCCGTGCATTACAGCCCTTATTACGGCCAAATGCTACCAGGAAGGATGTTTACCGACACGGGGGTCTGGGACACCTTCCGTGCCCTCTTCCCCCTGGTCAACCTGATGTGGCCCTCCATGAGCCAGAAGATGCAGGAAGGCTGGGCCAACGCCTATAAGGAGAGCGGTTTCCTGCCCGAATGGAGCGCCCCCGGCCACCGTGCCTGCATGGTAGGCAACAACTCCGCCTCCGTAGTAGCCGATGCCTACCTCAAGGGCATCCGCGGCTATGACATCGACGCCCTGTGGGACGCCGTCAAGCACGGCGCCAATGCCGACCTGGCACATACCACCAGCGGCCGTAAGCAGTGGGCTACCTATAACAAACTGGGCTACGTACCCTATGACAGCATCAACGAGAGCGCAGCCCGTACCCTGGAGTACGCCTTCGATGACTGGAGCATCTACGTGTTAGGCAAGGCCCTGGGCAAGCCCGAGAGGGAAATAAAGGTCTATGCCGATCACGCCATGAACTATAAGAACCTCTTTGACAAAGAGCACAACCTCATGCGTGGCAAACTGGCCAGCGGCGAGTGGGCCCCCAACTTCAACCCCTTCAAGTGGGGCGACGCCTTCACCGAGGGTAACAGCTGGCACTACTCCTGGAGCGTCTTCCACGATCCTCAGGGACTCATCGACCTCATGGGCGGTACCGACACCTTCAACCACATGCTGGACAGCGTATTCATCCTGCCCCCCATCTTTGACGACAGCTACTACGGCGGCGTCATCCACGAGATCCGTGAGATGCAGATTATGAACATGGGCAACTACGCCCACGGCAACCAGCCCATCCAGCACATGATCTACATGTACAACTACAGCGGTCAGCCCTGGAAGACCCAGTACTGGCTGCGCGAGACCATGAACCGCATGTACAACGCCCATGCCGACGGCTACTGCGGCGACGAGGACAACGGCCAGACCTCAGCCTGGTACATCTTCACCGCCATGGGCTTCTATCCCGTATGTCCCGGTTCCAACCAGTACGTACTGGGCGCTCCCTACTTCAAGAAGATGACCCTGCACCTCGAGAACGGTAAGGACGTGGTAGTCACCGCCCCCGATAACAGCGACGTGAACCGCTACGTACAGCAGCTTACCGTAAACGGAGCCGAGCATAAAGTCAACTACGTAAACCACGCCGACCTGCTGCAGGGAGCCCGTATGGACTATGTCATGGGAGCCAAGGCCAACGAGAACCGCGGCACCGCCCCCGAGGCCGCTCCCTATTCCTTCAGCAAGGAGTACAAGGTAGCCTCCAAAAAGAAATCCAAGAAATAAAAGTCACATGAAAAAGATATTAACCGTATTGTGCGCAATCGTCTGGGCCGGCGTTATGCCGGCTCAGACCTTCACCATCACCGACTCCATGCAGTGGAAGGCATACGACGACTTCAATACCGCTCTCCTGGACAAAACCAAGAACATCTACAAGGCTGATATCGAACAGCCCAGTGCCGACCACCGTGGCAACGGAGCCCGTGACAAAGATTTCTCCGGCTGTGCTGCCGCCATCTGGTGCCAGGCTATTTACTATGATATGGTCATCAACGCCTATAATCGTGCCAAGGAAGAGGGGAATGAGGAGCTGATGAAGAAGTACAAGACGCTGCACAGCCGTATATATAACGGCGAGAAGTCGCACTATGTCAACTTCAACTTTGACGATCCCAATACCAACAACGGCTGGTTCGTCTATGACGACATCATGTGGTGGACCTGCGCCCTGGCACGTGCCCACGAGGCTTTCGGAACAAAGGCTTATCTTACTTATTCCGAGAAGAGTTTCTGCCGTGTATGGTACGGAAGTGCTGCTGTGGGAGATGACGGCTCGTATGCCGATCCCGCCCGCTTCGAAGGCGCTGCCGGCGGCGGAATGTTCTGGGAGTGGCAGCCCATAGCCAAGGCCAACCCCCACAAGCCCGGCGACTTCCGTTCGGCCTGTATCAACTTCCCTACCGTCATTGCAGCCTGTCTGCTGCACCAGCTCGTTCCCGAGGGGCGTAACACACCCACGTCTGCAAGGCCCACACAGCAAACCAAGGAATGGTACCTGGAGAAGGCAAAGGAGATTTATGCATGGGCAGACAAGACCCTTGTCAACAGTAGCGGACGCGTAGCTGATGGCATCCATGGCGGCGGTCCTGAGTACAGCGACCACCTCTACAATCAGGCCACCTATATCGGCGCCAGCTGCCTGCTGTATAAGCTGACGGGTGAGAAGACCTATCTGTCCAAGGCGCAGAAGGCTGCCGATTATGTGATCAGTAACATGTGTACCAATAGTATCCTGAAGTTTGAGAACGGATATGAGCAGGGAGTCTATACGGCTATCTATGCCCAGTACATGAATATGCTGATTTATGACTGCGGTCTGAACAAATCATATACCAATAAGTATCTGAAGCATATCCAGCGCCAGATGCAGAAGGGATGGGACAACCGTGACCAGGAACGTGGCATCCAGGCCGGCAACTTCGCCAAGAAGACCGAGAGTACTGATGTGGTGGAGAGCTATGGCGGCAGCGGTCTGCCAGCCCTTATGCTGATGTTCCCCGCCCACATTACGGTGGATGATATCCAGGACGACATCCAGGATACCCCCGCCGAACAGGCCGCCAGTAACTCAGACATCTATACCATTGACGGCCGTCTGGTAAAGAAAAATGCCACCTATGGACAGGTGGCAAGTTTAGGCGAAGGCCTCTACATCTATCAGCAGAGGAAGCTGTTGGTCAGGAAATAAGGCCTCGGATTTCCTTCCAGGTCTCGTCCGTCAGACGCGTCCCCACCACTTGGATAACATAACCCGACAGTAAGGCACCCGTCTGCAGACACCGCTCCAACGGGGCACCCGCACATAAGGCATACAGGAACCCGCCGGCAAAGAAATCCCCCGCCGCCGTAGTATCCCTGACATCCACCTTAAGTGCGGGTGCCTCAGCTTTCTGCCCGTACTGAGGGGATGATGCCCCCCACATGGCAATAGCCCCCTTGCCGCCCAGTTTCACCACCGCCAGCCGGCACTGCTCTGCAATGCGTCTCAGCCCCTCATGCGGATCATCCGTCTGCGTATAAGCCGCACACTCCTCCTCATTGGCAAACACAATATCCATATACTCCGTAATCAGATGCTCATACATGGGACGCATCGCCTGCACCATATTATAGCTGCCCAGGTCAATGCACAACGTCATCCCCGCCTCCTTAGCCGTCCGGCAAATCTTCTCCATCAGCTCCGCATTCAGCACCAGATACCCCTCAATGTACAGGATATCATAACCGCTGAACAGCTCCGCCGTAATCTCCTCAGGCACCATCTGCGCCGCCGCCCCCAGGTAAGTCCCGAAGGTACGCTCCCCATCCGCCGAAATAAAAGTATGAGCCACCCCCGAAGGCGTATCACACAGCGTCAGCCGCGTATCCACCCCTAACTTCCTGAACGTGTCAGCAAAGAAAGCACCCGTCTCATCCCTGCCGATTTTGCCTATATAGCCGGGGCGGGTACCCAGGTTCGCCAATGCCAGCACCGTATTGCTGGCACTGCCGCCTGTAGCCCTGTGCGGATGCAGCGCCCGCATGTGCAGCCTCACCTCCCGCATCCGCTCCTCGTCAATCACCGTCATGCCGCCCTTAGGCAGCTGCAGGCGTGTCAGCAGCTCATCATCCCTCATCTGTACCAGCACATCCACCAGCGCATTGCCTATACCTATTATCTTCTTCATGTCACATCAATTTTTTGCAAAGATATGAAATAAAACCAATGAAAAAGAGAAAAAAACGCATAAAACATAAATTTTTGAATTATGAATTTTGAACTTTAAATTATTTGTCGTACTTTTGCACCGCATTTGCGACACAGACTTACATACTGCTTCAGTAGCTCAGTTGGTTAGAGCACATGACTGTTAATCATGGGGTCGTTGGTTCAAGCCCATCCTGAAGCGCAAAAGCCAGGCAAATGCAAATTGCTTCAGTAGCTCAGTTGGTTAGAGCACATGACTGTTAATCATGGGGTCGTTGGTTCAAGCCCATCCTGAAGCGCAAAAGCCGAGAATCCTTCTCGGCTTTTTTGTGTTTTGGACATCAAAAACAAGTGAGCTGACCAGTTTTGCGTGGTCAGCTCACTTGCTTGTGAATGTATAGGGTAGAGCCTAAATTACGGACGTGTTACGATGTAGTTTACTACTGGATAAACGCCACCGGCATCCTTCACGTAGTACCATACAAGGTTCCAGCGGAACTGCGGGTGTGCCATATCGTTCAGCGAAGGCAGACCGGGTACGGACCCCTCAACGGTAAACTCTTTACCGATGGTATGTGTGCTCTCGTTGGTGTGGTTATAGTTGAAGCCCACGCCAGCCTTAACACCGTTAACGGTAGCCACCAGCTCAGTCTCCACATCCACACTAACCGATGTGGTTCTGGCATCGCTGGTAGCCAAGCTGATAGAACGTTGGGTATAGGCACCTGTTCCTGCCATCTCGTTTGTATAGCCTCCGTTCAGGTCCTTGGCCTTCAGGAAGGGGTAACTATCGCTGACATACATGGGCACGTTGTCATAGTTTGCCGGATAGCTCCATGGGTCACCAGGTGTTGATGTCAGGTGATACTGTGGCCTGGCCACGCCCTTCTGGCTGGCCATCAGCTGTACGTAGTCAGCCAGTTTCAGTCCTACGAAGGCACGTGTTCGTGGCATAGAGAGGACAAACTCTGTTCCGATGTCGTCCGGGTCGTCGCTCGACATAATCTCGTATCTGTATGTGTCGTAGGGTGTGGCATGCATCACAACTACGTGGTCTTCGCCGGCGGCGTAAGTCTGACCATAGGAGGTGGTTGTCTCATGTTCGGTAGCGATGCCGCCTGAGACGGTTACCTTGGTAGTAAACTCAACTCCGGCAGAAATACCGAGGAAGGGAACGCTGAAGGAATGCTCGTAGCCGCCGATGACACTTCCGCCCCAGGTGTCAGACTTCACGGTCTTGTCGCTGGAAGATGTGGTCTTACCCCATACTGTCTCGGCCCTGTCTGCTCCGCTGAGTCCCTCGTAGTAAGGTGCGGCTGCAATAGCGGCATAGATGCGCGGCTCGCTGAAGGTCAGTTCGTGGCTGATGTACCTGAAGCGCTTAGGACGCACACGGTCGGCGAATTTGCAAAGCACAGGGTGGCTGTTCAGTTCATTACCATCCCTCATGTTCTGAAACATCCATTTGGTTTCTTCTGGGTTTTTCATGTCTTTGCTCCATGTGGAACCATTATTACACCATCCAAAATAATCTTGGTTAAACGAGTTCCTTATATTGACAGTATTGCCGTCATCGCCTAACCATACCTCCCAGAACTCTGACAGCGTATGATTACAGTCGTCATCCCTGCCTACAATCATGTTCCAGATGAATACCAGGAGATCTTTTCCGTCAGCTTCGCTTGCTTGTACGGCAGCTATGGCATCGGCAGCAACAGAGTAGCTTGCATTCTTTACGCTTGCCATTGTAACGAAGCGGAAGGTGGGCTTGGCATTGGTCTCATCCCATCGCCAAAGTCCGTCACCTACAATCAGGTCTTGTGTGTAATTCCGTCCGCGGAAGTGACCGAATACCAAGTCCATGTTGCCCACATGATTCCTTGTCTCGTCATTAGCCGCAAAGCAGTCAACAGATGTTTTGGGCAGGACAATCTGCTCAGTCAGGCTCAGGTCTTTATTATAGTGCAGACGGTACATGTACAGGTAGCCGTTCTTGGTCAGCAGGTAGTTATTGCTGTTCTCTAATCCACGGGTCAGGATGGCAATCTCCGGCAGGTCGCTATTGCTCATGTTACCCACCTTTACGTCGCAGAAGAGAGTGGGTGAGCTGAGAGGCTTGTTGACAATAGGTTCCTCGTTGACATAGCCCTTACTGTAAACCCTAAGGCTACCGATGTCGTTATTGTTCATAACCATAACAATGTCCTCGTAACCATCGCCGTTCACATCTGCCACGTCGTAACGCAGATTAGGTGTGCCTATGTAGCTGCCTTCGTCGGTAAAGATGCGTTCACGGATACAACGGAGTGTGACACCGTCAAAGACGGCAATCTTGTTGGCGACGTTCATTACAATTTCCTCTACGCCATCGCCTGTCATATCTTGGATACAACGCAGGTTGAATGCACGGGCAAAGTACTCGCTGCGCAGGTCTGCCAGCAGGTCGTCATTTTTACCGAATATTCTGCGGGACAGTTTGTTGTTATTGAACGTGGGCATAGTCCATTGGTATTCATTACCTTCGGCATCCAGCAGGGGGCGTGACTCATAGCCTTCCAGTATGGCGTGGTTCTTGGCAGAGTCACCATAGATGGTCACGTAAACAACACCCTCGCCCATCACAGCGGCAACGTCAGCCACCTTGCCTGTAGTCTTTCCGTCGGTGAAAACGCGGAAGGGCTTACTCCATGTGGCATATACCAGATTCTCATAACCGTCGGCATTAGTCTGGGCAGTCACTTTTCTAAGGTGGCGGTAAGCGTCAGCTCTGTTCACATTTGCGTTAACCATGCCCTTGTCAGAGAATACCCATGCGTTTCTGTTACTTGGCTTATAAAGGACACCTGAACGGTTCTCATAACCGCCGCCAAGCTGAATGCCTGAATAATCAAAGAATACACTGCTACGGTCAGAGCCGTATGTGTAGTAAGTGCCAAGGGGGCCGTTTGTGTTCACTACCTGCATGGGCATCTTTCGCTGCGGGGATTTTTCCGCTGAGCTGATGAAAGCCTGCTCCAGCATCTCAGTATAGACAGAGGGGGCGGGACGGCAGCCGCGCAGGGTAAAGGCACAACGGTCCTCATGAATCACTCGTGGGCAGAACTTTGTGTTGAGTGAGCTGATCTCATAGCTTACGGGGCGACCATGACGCATCGTGTTACGGGTAAGCCACGCGCCGGTAATCTCATCGTTAGTCAGCTCGCCGTCCGGGTTGATATAACCGTTGGGCATCAATTGCAGGTGAATGGTGTCAGGACCCTCAATCAGTGGCCTTGGCCAGTCCTCGAAGCCTCGGTCCTTAAGGAAGTCACCCAACTTCATGGTGTCAGCCTGCAGTTCCTTTATCATAGCATAAATCTCGTCAATGGACGGCATTTCCCAACCCTCAGGCATAGCCAGACGACCACCGTTAACGGTATAGTATGCCTTTCCGTTCTTCTCAAACTCAGCGGCATCGTTGGGGTCAATGCTCTTCCAGATATTGGTGCTGCTGGTCTTGGTAAGGCCTGCCATCTTTACAGGCTTCAGGTCCTCCAGCATCCACAGCATGTCACCGATGCGTACGATAGGGTAGTTGTAGCCGTTGGCATCCTCGCAACGGAAGAAGTCGAATGTTACGGCATGTGAACTCTCAGGGCTGACGTGCATGATGGTCTTCATCTTTCCGCTTGTACCCTCAAAGCGCAGAATGTCGCCCGGGGTGAACGGCATCAGCACCACATCGGCCATTCCCTTGGCCCTTTTCTGCGCGGGTGTCCTGAAAACATTCTTCCCGGACAAATCTTTCTCGCCCCACTGCTGAGCACCGCCCAGGGCAATGCCGCTGAAGGACTTGCTGCCGTTACAAATCCAGCGGGTACTGTTCTTAACGCCTTGTCCCTCGATATTCACAATGAAAATTCCCTTTCCCTGTGAGGGGATTCGGGCTGTATTCCGGCCCTTGGATGCATTCAGCGTGGCAGCATCCAGAAGCATACCGCTCGTATTGTAGATGCTGATGTGTACCGGGCCATCCTGCCTGGCGTCAAAGATAAGGGTTCCGTCGCCCAATGCCGGGTTGGGGGTGAGGATAGGTTCGGAAAGAACCTTAGCCTCCTCTACGTGCTCGATGGGAGTGATGGTCTCCTCGTCTGCAAGACGCAGAATGTCCGTACCGCTAAGGGTGACGGGGGCAATCTCGGGATGCGAAAGATTGGTAACTGTCACTTTCTGGACGTCGGTACTTTCGCCTCTGCCTGAGAAAGTGAGATCGATGGGGAAGGATTCTCCCCACATGGTGGAGGTGCACAGGGTAATCAGCATTGCAGCCATCAGCCTCCGGACTCTGAGTGAGTTTCGTGTCATAGTAAAATAATACCTAAAATATTGTGTTTTGTTGTTTCGTGCGTGTTACTACTTATGTGTATAAAACCAATTAAACCGCACAAAGATATAAAGAAAGTTTAAAAGTAGGCGCATTGTGTGCGTGCGCCTTCTGTTACAAAACGCGCAAAATGTAACAACAAGTACCGTTTTTTACCGGTGAAACCGTGGATTCCTAAAAACGGTAAGGCCCGTTTTCCGGACACCTTTTTCCGTTTCCTATGCCCTCACGGGCAAGGAGCTGGACAGTTGACAGTTGATTCGCAGCACGTTGCGCGTTGCAGTGTTGCAGTTCAAAAACAGATAATACGAAAGTCAAAATTTAACTCTATATTTATATATATATATAAATATAGAAGTAATTTTAGGGTGTGGAAATGCTTTCCGAGAACTGCAACGCTGCAACGCTGCAACAGCGAGAGCAGAGCCAAGCTGGCTTGAGCTATACCGAGCGCCGGCAGCCTCGACAAAGTCAACGCTGCAATAGCAAATATAAAAAAGTTTGACTTTCATTCGAGAACCGCAATGACAATGTCGTACCTTTACCGTGTCAAAACGAGGGATGTGACGCGTCCCCTAACTAGGCGGCAAAAACTGCCTAACTATGGGAAAAATAACCCTTAACTAAACTTTCCCGAGGGGAAAGGACGATATAAAGAAGATCTTTGACAGATTGATACAAAACCATCAAACTCCCTCCATCACGTGAGGGCCGGGGGCGTTCTGCTGTCTGCCGGGTGACTGGCCGGTTTGCTTCTTGAAGGCGCGGTAGAAGCTGATGCGGCAGGAGAAGCCGGTGGCCTGGGCCAGGGCATCGGTGGTGTGATGCTGCAGGTAGCCTTCCCCGATGAGTTTCCGGGCTTCCTGAATGCGGAAGCCGTTGACCCAGGTCTTGAAGTTGATGCCCTGGCAGCTGTTGATGGCGGCTGAGACGTTGCGGTAGGATTCGCCCACCTGAACGGCTACGTCCTCGATGGTGAGGTCGGGCCTGGTGAAGAGGCGCTTTTCCTGCATCAGTTCTGTCAGGCGCTGCATCAGCGGGGTGGCCTGGGTGTTATTGCCGGAGGGAATCTCTCCCGTTGAGGCCGGATGCTCAGTGTTCAGTGCGGATTTTCCGGTGCTTAGGGCGGCCTCTATCTGGTGGAAGGTGAAGGCATAGTTGATGAAGCGGATGCCGAAGACGGTATAGTAGCCGGCCAGTACCAGGGTGAAGAGGAGGGTGGTGAGCAGGCTGGGGCACAGGGTGTAGAGCAGGGCTAGGATGCCGATGCCGAGGGAGGTGTAGAACGAGCGCCTTACCCAGCGGAGGCGTTCCCACTCGTCGCTGGAGAAGTAGTCGGCCATGCGGTGTTTATACTCGCGGTAGCGCCGGCGGAAACTGAGCACATAGCCCGCCAGCTTGTGAGAGTAATATACGGCCAGGACGATGAAGATGGCGGAACTGTACCGGCTGTCATAAAAGTACACCGCGAAGGCGGCTATTGATGGCAGGATGACATACAGGAGCTGCCGGATTAGTCGGGGCCAGGAGAAGAACTGCACGTCAATGAGGGTGGTGAGGGCGAAGGTGAACAGGAAGGCCTGCATGATGCCTACGCTCAGGATGATGAGTTGCTGTATGACGATGGGCATGCCCGTCTGCAGGCCCAGGGATTCAATCATCAGGGCCAGGAAGAAGGACAGGTAACTGCATCCCATCATGCGGCGTGCCATGCGGTAGCCGCGCAGGCCTGCTCCCTGCGGGACGTGTATATGGAAGAAGCATACGCCAAGGCCGAATATGAGGCCGGGGAGTATATAGTTGTTCAGTATGTTATTGAGTAAAACTAACATCGTTTTTTACTTTTCAGCACGCAAAAATACGATTTTTTCTTACAATTTCAAAAAAAATCCCGCAGATTGCTCTGCGGGATCGGGTGTTTTTCCTAAGTGGTATGGTCTTATCGTATGAATAATAGCTCGCGGTACTTGGGGAGGGGCCACAGGGCATCGTCAACGATGAGCTCCAGCTTGTCGATCTGATAGCGGATGGTGTCGAACATGGGGGCGATGGTATCGTGATAGGCGATGGCCTTCTGGTGCTCGTCCTCAATCTTGTTGGCAACCTTACGGGCAGAGACCAGTTCCTCTACCTGAGCCTCGATAGTAGCGGTACGCTGCGCAATCTCCTCGATGATCTTCAGGTTGCGGGCGTTGAGCTCCTGGGCCTTCTCGGCAGGGAAGACTGCACTCATGCGCTCTACGTTGCGCAGCAGCTGGCCCTGATAGTTGGTGGCCACGGGGATGATGTGGTTCATGGAGAGGTCGCCCAGTACGCGAGCCTCTATCTGAATCTTCTTGGTGTAGGTCTCCCACTTCACCTCGTTGCGGGCTTCCAGCTCTTTCTGGGTCATGACGCCCAGGCTCTCAAACATCTGAATGCTCTCCTTGTCCAGATAGCGCTCGAAGATCTTGGGGCATGAGGTCTCTGTATCCAAACCGCGCTTGGCAGCCTCGGCCTTCCACTCGTCGCTGTATCCGTTGCCGTCGAAGCGGATGGGCTTGCAGGTGATGATGTCCTCGCGCAGTACGTCGATGATGGCGTGGAAGACGGGGTTGTGATCTGTTCCCTGGAGTGTCTTGGCGAACTGGGGGATGCGGGCATCTACGCGCTTCTTGAAGTCAACCAGGGCTTCGGCAACGGCACTGTTGAGGGCGGTCATGGCGCTGGCGCAGTTGGCCTCAGAGCCTACGGCACGGAACTCGAAGCGGTTGCCGGTGAAGGCGAAGGGGCTGGTGCGGTTACGGTCGGTATTGTCGATGAGCAGTTCGGGAATCTCGGGGATGTCCATCTTCATGCCCTGCTTGCCGTCCATGGTCAGGAGGTTTTCCCGGTCAGCTTTCTCAATGTGGTCCAGCAACTCGCTGAGCTGCTTGCCCAGGAAGCTGGAGATGATGGCTGGGGGTGCCTCGTTGGCGCCCAGACGGTGAGCGTTGGTGGCGCTCATGATGCTGGCCTTGAGCAGGCCGTTGTGGCGGTAAACACCCATCAGCGTCTCTACGATGAAGGTAGCGAAGCGCAGGTTCTGTTCAGGTGTCTTGCCGGGAGCGTGCAGCAGGATGCCGTTGTCGGTGCTCAGGCTCCAGTTGTTGTGCTTGCCTGATCCGTTGATGCCGGCGAAGGGCTTTTCATGTAGCAAGACGCGGAAACCGTGCTTGCGGGCTACTTTTTTCATTAGACTCATCAGCAACATATTGTGGTCGATGGCCAAATTGGTCTCCTCGTAGATGGGCGCCAACTCAAACTGGTTGGGTGCCACCTCGTTGTGTCTTGTCTTGACGGGTATGCCCAGTTCCAGTGCCTGTACCTCGAGATCTTTCATGAAGGCCTGCACACGGTCGGGTATGATACCGAAGTAATGGTCGTCCATCTGTTGGTTTTTCGCTGAGTCATGTCCCATGAGCGTGCGGCCGGTGAG
>JAEEGK010018418.1_pt1 | contig 15114 bp, 13 predicted proteins | sample 8958771 | NCBI WGS metagenome assembly JAEEGK01 (sample SAMN16246547, study PRJNA631951) | gut metagenome | biome: gut microbiome; feature: rumen; material: SC-attached | host: Bos | place: Iran: Karaj | collected 2018-10 | reverse complement strand
GCAACTTCGTGCTGAGCGTGAGCGAAGGCAACTTCTGCGGTCGCTACGTGGCCTACTACGACCTCTTCCGCGTGGAGAACGGCAAGATTGCCGAGCACTGGGACGCCATCCAGGACATCCCCGCCAAGGAAGAATGGCTCAACACCAACGGCAAGTTCGGTTTCTGATGAAAGAGGCGCTGGACTTCCTCCGGGACAACAACGAGGTTGCCTTCGCCACTGTTGGCGAGGGCAATCGTCCGCAAATAAGGGTCTTCCAAATTATGAAGATGGAAGACACTACGCTCTGGTTTGCCACCGGTCCCCGCAAGCGGGTGTATGCAGAACTGCAGGTAAATCCAGCCGTGGAGATACTTTCAAGAAACGGGAATGTCTCGGTCCGTGTGAGCGGCGATGCCATCTTTGATGTGCCGGATGAGATTTGCCGGCAGATTTACGATACCAACCCAGTTCTGCAACGTCTGTATTCGAGTTACAAAGATCTTGTATATTTTCGCATGGAGATTGACAAACTGGATTATTATGACCTTACACCCACGCCCCCGGTACTGCGGCACTACGACAGGGCGACAGGTGAATACAAGGATTTAAGTCCTTTCGGCGCGAAGAAATGAACCGATTCGACAATATAGGATGGATTTGTAGGCAACTGCTGGATGAGACTCCCAGATACCGGCAGATGGCTCTTCCGGAGAGTCTGGAAGAGCGGCAGACGCTGATGCGTTCGCTGCTCAACATCCGGCCTCCGATGCCGGTCTCGCCGGAGTTCCTGCAGGCGCAGGATGCAGAATTGCAGGCACAATTGGAAGAGAAAGGCATCGTGGAGATTGCGGACATAGGCCTGCAGGAATGGCAGGGTGACATTACCCGCCTCAAGGTTGACGCCATCGTCAATGCCGCCAACTCGCAGATGCTGGGGTGTTTCGTGCCTATGCACCGCTGCATCGACAATGCTGTCCACAGCGCCGCAGGGGTACAACTCCGCCTTGCCTGTGCCGAGATGATGCAGGGCGGCGAAGAGCCCACGGGCAGCGCCCGGATTACACCCGGATTCAACCTGCCGGCAAAGTGCGTTATGCACACCGTAGGCCCCATTGTCACCACCGTCCGTCCGCTCCGTCAGCAGGAGGTCCAGCTGGCTTCGTGTTATCGTGCCTGCCTGGAATTGGCCGACAAAAACGGCCTGCATAGCATGGCCTTCTGCTGTATCTCCACCGGAGAATTCCGCTTCCCGAACGACCTGGCTTGCGAGATTGCCGTGGGGACCGTGCGTGATTACCTGGCGGCACATCCTAAAACAAACCTGAAGACCATCGTCTTCAATACCTTCAAAGACATCGACCATGAACTCTATAGAAACGCCCTTACGGAGGGCTGAGAAAGCTATATCAGAAGCCGAATACATTCTGATAGGAGCCGGTGCCGGACTCTCCACCGCTGCCGGGATTCATTATGACGGCCCTTGTTTCCAAGAGGCCTTCAAGGATATGATAGAACGCTATGGATTCACTGATCTGTACACTTCGTCCTTCTATCCCTTCGCCTCAGAAGAAGAGAAGTGGGCTTACTGGTCCCGGCACATTGTCTACGCCCGTTTTGCTCCGGAAGGCCTTCCGCTCTACAAAAAGCTGTTGAAGATGGTCCAAGGCAAGGAGTACTTTGTGATTACCACCAACGTGGACGGCCAGTTTATCAAAGCGGGATTCCCGGCGGAAAAGGTCTTCGAGGTGCAAGGAGATTACGGCCTGATGCAGTGCGCCACTGCCTGCCATCCCAAGCGCTACAGCAACGAGTCTCTTGTCAGACAGATGGTGGCCCGGCAACACGACTGCCACATCCCTTTCGACCTGGTGCCGCATTGTCCCGTCTGCGGCGGACCCATGAAGGTCAACCTGCGGGCCGACGACACCTTTGTGGAGGACGAAGGCTGGCATGCCGCCGCAAAACGTTATGTCGATTTCATCAACAACCACCAAAAGGGCAAAATCCTGTATTGGGACCTCGGCATCGGGAGCAACACCCCGACCATCATCAAACTGCCGTTTATGCAGATGACGTACAAGAACCCCGAGGCAACTTATGCCACTATCAATCTCGAAGAGGCGTTTACCGTGGAACAGATTGAAGACCGTTCCATCGTCATCAATGGTGACATTGGTGAAGTTTTGGATGAACTATTGAAAAACATTGACTATGAACCGTCTTGATTTTCTCATCGACTATCTTCTGAAAGAAGACTCCCAATATTCCGAGATGCAGGTGCCATCAGATTTGCATGGGAAGCGCGACTTGTTCCGTGCCTTGTGCAACGTGCGTTGGCCGAAGCCTGTGAGCGAAGAATTCCTGCGTTTGCAGGACGAGGAATTGCAGGCTCAGTTACAAGAGAAGGGTGTCGTGGAATTGCCTGATGTGCCGATGCAGATTTGGCAAGGCGACATCACACGCCTGAAAGTGGATGCCATCGTGAACGCGGCAAACAGCCAGATGCTGGGCTGCTTTCATCCTTTGCACAAGTGCATTGACAACGCCATCCATTCTGCCGCAGGCGTCCAGTTACGAGAAGAATGCCACCGGCTGATGCTCCAGCAAGGTCGCGAAGAGCCGACTGGCCAAGCTAAAATCACCAAAGCCTATAATCTGCCGTGTAAGTATGTCATCCATACGGTTGGACCTATTATCCCCAACGGTATTCCAACAGAATTTCAAAAAGAACAATTGGCCTCTTGCTACAGAAACATCATGACTTGCGCCGATGAAAACAACCTCGAAAGCGTCGCTTTCTGCTGCATCTCCACGGGCGAGTTCCGTTTCCCGAACCGATTGGCTGCCGACATCGCGGTGCAAACGGTTAAGGATTACCTGACAACACATCCCAATTGCAGTGTCAAGCAGGTGGTTTTCAATGTGTTCAAGGATGTGGATAGGGATATTTATCAACGGCTTCTATAATCGAAAAATCCGCAATTCGGGCAAAGGCTTGGGTTGAGGTTTTTTTCATACTTTTGCACATGCTTAAAAACATCACAAAATGAAAAAAGTAGTCGTAATATCAACCAGCATGAGAGCTGGGTCGAATAGCCAGATGCTGGCTGAACAATTTGCTAAAGGCGCAAAAGCCGCTGGAAACCAAGTTGAATTTATCTCACTGAAAGGCAAGGAAATCAAGTTCTGTGTCGGATGCTTAGCTTGCCAAAAGTTAGGGGCATGTGTGATTAAGGACGATGTGCCTGCCATCATGGAACAAGTCCTCAACGCCAATGTGGTGTGTTGGGCAACGCCCATCTATTACTACGAGATGAGCGGCCAGATGAAGACCCTCATCGACCGCATGAACGCCATGTATCCGAAAGATTACCAGTTCCGCGACGTTTATCTGCTGGCCACGGCCACTGAAAACGAGGAAGGAACACCCAAACGCGCAGAAACAGGCCTCACCGGTTGGATTGACTGCTTCCCCAAGAGCCGCCTCGCTGGAACGCTCTTTTGCGGCGGAGTGACCATGCCACGAGACATTGAGGGCAACGGCAAGTTGCAGGAGGCATACGAAATGGGGAAAAACGTGTAAATTTTCGACAATCAATAATCCGCAATTCAGGCATAGACTTGGGTTGCGGATTTTTTGTATTTTTGCAGCCATGAACTGGACAATAATAATCATCGAGACCATCGTTCTCACCCTCGCCTTCACGGCGATGATCCTGATTCCGCTGATGAAGAATCCCGTGTGGTGGATTGCAGACTACCCAGAAGACATTCAGGAAGAATACTTCAAAACGCACGAACGCATTCCTTCCAAATTCTTTACACCGACAGTGCTATTGAAGAAAGGCATGGCGCTACTTATCGCCCTCGCCCTGCTGCTTTTAGTGGTCAAACTGGCCGGAGCCTACGATTTCTGGTCTGCTTTGGGAGTGGGCTATGGTATTTGGCTCTTCATCGACTGGTACGACTGCTTCTTCTTGGATTGGGTGCTGTTTGCCAACCTGAAAAAGGTTCGCTTGCCTGGCACCGAGCACATGGACAAGGCCTATCACCAGAAGAAATACCACTTCATTCAATCCTGCTGGGGTATGCTCATCGGCCTCATTCCTTGCCTCATCGGTGCAGGGCTATACTCATGGTTGTTGTGCTAAAAACAGTATTATGACAATTGACACGACCAATATGTGCTCACACCTGCAGAGAAAGCTATTCGAGGAGAATGGCGCTTATCATCGTATTTGGATAGCCTTGTAGAATGACCCGGAATTGACAGCCGTGGTTCGTTCACGACAGCTTCACATTTACCGCAACGGCAAGAAAGTGCTGGTTTTGGCAGGAAAGTCTGCTCCTAAAATCATTAGGGAAGATCGAATCAGCGAGATGTTATAGGAAGTCTCCGGATTGCGGATTTTTAGTCCTCAAAGCAATAAACAGCCAAAACCGCCGTTAATCAAAACAAAAAAAAGAGCACAATTATCTCCATGTTTGAAGCATTAAGGAAATATGGCTCCGTTTTCATGCTCGTTTTGATGGGCATGGTGATGGTGTGCCTTGTTGTCGATGAATATGGTGACCCCCAACAATTAGTCACACAAACAGCTACTTCAACATGCATGAACGTTTTAGCTGACGACTTTGACTTGGATGAAGATGATGACGATGAAGATGAAATCTGCAATCATTTCTTTGGGAATAAGTGTTCCACATGGATTTGGACTGTGGCTAGTGATGTCAGAAAGTTGGAGGGAAACAAATGTCCATCGGATTTGCTGCGCGGACAGGTAAGGCGTTACTCGCCCCGAAACAACCTCTCCGACAGCCATAACTATACCCTTTTGTCAATCATGAAAAGTGGCGTGGATTTGTTCCATGCCATTTTTTTATGCAATTCACTCAATTATTAATCAAATCCCTAATCTCAAATGAAAAAACTGCTTTTTTCAATCTTGCTCACGGCCATTGCATTTAGCCTTGGGGCTTGTACAGACGGTAAGCCTATCCGTTTCGACCAACTACCGCAAAATGCGCAAACTACGATTAAGAATTATTTCAACAAAGAAGAAGTTCTACTTGTCACAATTGACAAGGATAACTTGCTGACAGAGTATGAGGTAAAACTCAAGGACAGCACAGAGCTAGAATTCGACCGCAATGGCAACTTGATAAAAATCGATAGCCAACAAAAAAAAGTTCCTGACGGGCTTATTCCCGAGAAAGCTCTTGCCTACGTGAATGCAAATTATCCGGATGCTTTCATCACCGAATGGGGCAAGGACGACTTGCGATGGAAGGCAGAATTGAACAACGGGTTGGAACTCGTCTTCAACAATAATGGTGAATTCCTTCGATATGACGATTAACTAAAACTAACGCACTAATTACTAATCATTTAAACTCAAAAGAAATGAAAAAACTAAGCATCATCGCTGCCATCGCAGCATTGGCCTTTTTGGGAACGGCCTGTACGAAAAACGACCCCAATGGAGGAAACAACTCCAACTTCCCAGAAATCAACACCTTTGTTGAGACCTATTTTTCTCGGACAAGCATCCAGAAGATAGAAACCGACAACGATGAAATCGAGGTGAAACTTGCTGACAAGACAGAAATCGATTTCTACCTCAACTACGACTGGAAGATGATCGACTGCGAGCACAGCCAGGTATATGGAATCGTCCCTGCAGAACTTGTGCCCGCCCAAATCACCGACTATGTGACCGCCAACTATCCCAACAACCACATCGACCAGATTGAAAAGCACAGCCATGGTTGGGAAATTGAGCTGGACAACGACCTTGAAATCGAGTTTGACAGCGAATGCAACGTGATTAACGGCGGTGGCAATGGTGGAGGAAACGGCGGAGGAGCCAACCCCGACTATCCTGAAATCAACACTTTCATCGCGACCTACTTTCCACAAACCAGCATTCTGAAAGTGGAGGCTGACGAACATGAGATCGAAGTGGAACTGACCGACAGAACTGAAATCGATTTCTACCTCAACTACGATTGGAAGATGATTGACTGCGAGCACAGTCAGATATATGGAATCGTCCCCACAGAGCTGGTTCCCACGCAAATCACCGACTATGTGACCGCCAACTATCCCAACAACCATATTGACAAAATCGAGAAAACGCACCACGGAGGCTGGGAAATCGAGTTAGACAATGGCGTCGAAATCGAGTTCGACCAGGATTTCAATGTTATTGAGGTTGGAGACAAGTAATCAGCAACATCAATAATTCTTCATAACCCGGAACGCGGCTTGGGACAACCTGGGTCGCGTTCCATTTTCCAAACAACAATCTTATGAATGCAATCAGTATTCTTACGGCAATCCTAACCCTGATGGCGGGCATCGGCGTTTTCCTGATGGCTTGCCACCTGATGAGCTCGCATCTTGAAAGCGCGGGCAGCAAACGGTTGAAACAGCTCTTTGCCCGTGTGGGCGGGAGCAAATGGACTGGCGTGGGTATCGGTGCCCTCGGCACAGCGGCCATCCAAAGTTCGGGAGCCGTGACTGTGATGGTCATCGGCTTCGTGAATGTCGGCATCATGTCGCTGACACAGGCCGCCACGGTGATTTATGGTGCCAACATCGGCACTACCGTAACGGCACAGTTGGTGGCCTTAGGCATGCTCGGCGGGAACGGCATTTCAACCACCATCATCTTCTCCGCCCTCGCCGGTGTGGGAGCCTTCATCCTGATGTTCGCAAAACGCGAGTCGTGGAAGCACACGGGCGGCATCTTGACGGGCTTCGGCATCTTGTTCGTGGGACTTGGGATAATGTCAAATGCCATGGACGATTTCGCCGCACTTGATTCGGTGAAACAATTCCTCGCCAGCATCAAAAACCCACTGCTGATTGTGTTCTTGGGGGCCTTGCTCACTGCCGTCATCCAAAGTTCTTCAGTACTCACTTCCATCGCTATCACGATGGTTGTGGCGGGGCTGCTCTCGCTCAACCAGGGCATCTACCTCACCATGGGTTCCAACATCGGATCGTGCGTGGTGGCCATCATGGCAGGCATGACCAGTGGACGGAATGCCAAGCGAACGGCACTCATCCATCTGTTTTTCAACGTGATGGGTGTGGTGTTTTTCCTGCTTATCGCTGTGCTGCTACATCTTTTCACCAAAGGGTACTGGAGCTTCGGGAAAGTGTTTGAAGTCCTGTTTCCACACACGCCGCAGGTGCAGCTGGCCATGTTCCACACGGTTTTCAACGTATGCACCACATTGGTGGCCCTGCCTCTCACCGATGCATTGGTTCACTTGGTATGCCGCATCATTCCAGAACATGTTTACGACCACAGGGACGACAAGTTCCATCTGCATTTCCTTGACGATTCGATGTTGGCGACCCCCGTGTTGGCCGTCAGGCAGTTGAAAGCGGAGATTGAGAACATGGCTGTTCTGGCAATGGAAAACTTCAAGCGGTCGATTAATATCGTTACCACCCTGGATTTCAGCGAGGCCGAAAAGTTTTCCAAGACTGAGCAAGAGCTTAATTACCTCAATAGTGAGTTGTTGCGCTATATGGTGCTCTTGTCGGACAAACCGCTCGGCAAGTTTGACAACCAATTCTTGAACACAAGCATCCGTAGTGTAAGCGACTTGGAGCGCATTGGCGACTATGCCGAGAACATCGTGGAATATGCAGAGAGCCTAAAAGCGCAAAACGCTTCTTTTTCGGCACAGGCGGTGAAAGAAATAAGGCAGATGGAAAGATATATCGACGCCTTGTATGAAGAAATCCAGCAAGCCTATCACGACAATGACAACAATGCTTTGGAGCGAGCTTACATGATTGAAGAGGAAATCGACAACATGACCAAAAGGATGGAACGCAATCATATCCAGCGACTTGTCAATGGTGAATGCACGCCACAGGTCGGGGCGGAATATCTTTCTCTGGCGAAAAACGCGGAACGCATCGCCGACCATCTAATCAACGTGGGGAATACGATTCGGTAATAGGAAATCTATGTATTTTTGCACCTTCAAAACTATAAGAAAATGACGACAAGAAGACTTCTTTTGATAGCTTTGGTTTTTATCTGCGGCCTTTGCCATGCGCAAGAAGAACTGCCTGCCATCTCCGCTGACCGTCCTGGAGCCTTGACTGGAACCGACGTGATGCCGTTGTACAAACTGCAATGGGAAACAGGAATGGGATACGAATCGACGAAAGACGGACCGCACACCCTCACCCTCAATACCACCTTGCTGAGATTCGGCCTCTTTGAAAACGCCGAGCTTCGCATCGGGACGGATTTCCTGATGTGGAACGACGGACAAGCGATGGAGCCCTCTTTTGGCTTGGCACCGCTCACCATCGGAATGAAGACAAGATTCTATGAAAGCACAGGCTATCTGCCTTCCATGTCGATGTCGGCCGAGTTGAAGTCTCCCCATGTTGGAACAAAAGAACTGCTTCCTGCTCATCTGGCGCCATCCTTACACCTTTTGTTTGAACATACCTTTACCGATTGGTTTGGAATATGCTATAATGTCGGAGCGGAATGGGATGGTGAGACGGCCACGCCAACAACCTATCTGGGCTTTGGAGTTTATTTCGACATCACGGAACACATTGGCACCTTTGTGGAGACCTACAACTACATCCATCCTGAAGGCAACCAGTACTTGACCCAGTTTGGTTTCACTTGGTTGGCGTCACGCCGTGTGCAGCTCGATCTTGCCGCCGACTTGGACTTCATGAACCTTGGGAAGTTCTATGTCGTCAGCGGTGGAGTGGCTTGGTTGATTAATTGAGCGCAATTATCTTTCAAGGTTTACCACAATTTTTGCATGGTATCACTCGTTATAGTAAAGATGATTTAAAACCTATATCACTATGAAGAAAGTATTATTTGGTTTGGTACTTCTCTGCGGCTTGACCCTAATGAGTACCAGTTGCAACAAAGACAACAACAATAGCAACGTGACGCCAGAGGTTGAAACTGGAGTTATGGCCATCGGCAGCAATACTTTGGACATCGTCACAGCCAAGGATGCCGATTATGGCCAACGGCACGCTATTGTCCTTGCCTCCAAAGAAATGACTGCTGCCAACAATGAAGGCATTGCCATCATCTTCAACGGTGACATTATCCCTGGCACCTATACGATAGGCGACAACACGAAAGACCCTGTTCCCACGGTAGTCGGTTTCCACGAACTCAACCTCGGTGAGCTTCCCTTTATCATGGGTGCCGACACCCTGTCCTTCGGCGACACCTACTATTGGATGAATGGTGTGCTCTCCGTTACCGAGGATAATGGCACCTACACGGTCGTCCTATCGCAAAGCATGGGTAGCAACGCCAATGGTCAAACCATCCAATTGGCTCTTAATTTCCAAGGCACGTTGCCACCATACACCTTCGACCCGAATAACAAGTTCATGATCAAGGACATCGAAAGTCCTATTGGCTTGGCAGGTGTCACTTCGCTCAACGGCTTGAGTTCCTTAGGCCTCGATGTGAAGTCGATGCTCTTCATGTCTGCCGACCATAAACGTTTCTTCATTGTCAGCTATTTAGGCGGACAAGTCGTAGATGGCGAGTATGACCTCGGTTACATTGGCACACCTTATCTGCCTCTCTTCCCTTGTGTGCATGTGGCTCTTGACGGTGACTTCTGGACTTTCCAGCCTCAGACTGGCTATATCGCCAAAAGCGGCACCTTAAAAGTAGTCACCAACGATGACGGCACCAAGACCGTCACTATGGAAAACTTGAAGCTAAAGAACGTGGAACACGACAACGAGTTTTTCTTCCCCATCATCGATGGTTCGTTGCAGTATCACGGCTATATGTATGAACTGAGTTTGTAAGGATTTTAAAACAATCAAACTTCAAGTCGTGGCCTTCGGGCTTCGGCTTTTTTTAGTATTTTTGCACATGTTTAAAACATCACAAAATGAAAAAAGTAGTTGTAATTTCAACCAGCCTAAGGGCCGGTTCAAACAGTCAAGTATTGGCGGAGCAGTTCGCAGAAGGTGCAAAAACTGCTGGCCATCAAGTTGAATTTATCTCACTGAAAGACAAGGAAATCAAGTTCTGTGTCGGATGTTTGGCTTGCCAAAAGTTAGGCGCATGTGTGATTAAGGACGATGTACCAGCCATCATGGAGCAGGTGCTCAACGCCGATGTGGTATGCTGGGCAACACCCATCTATTACTACGAGATGAGCGGCCAGATGAAGACTCTCATCGACCGCATGAACGCCATGTATTCCAAGGATTACAATTTCCGCGATGTGTATTTGCTGGCCACTGCCACTGAAAACGAGGAAAGAACTCCCAAACGTGCAGAAACAGGCCTCACCGGCTGGATTGACTGCTACCCCAAGAGCCGCCTGGCCGGAATGCTTTTCTGCGGCGGAGTGCCAATGCCTCATTCTATTGATGGCAACAGCAAGCTGCAAGAGGCGTACGAGCTGGGGAAAAACGTTTAATTCTCCGACTATGAATATAATCCGCAACTTGGGCGAAGGCTTTGGTTGCGGAATTTTTGTACTTTTTGCTTGATTCATTTGTGGTGATGATGGTTTTGGATGTGGTGAGTTGTATCAACCCACTGAATAGGCTTTGGTCAAAGTTTCCATTTTGCGTAGAATTTAGTGTGCAAATCGTAAAAATTACGAATTTTAAGAAAAATTTATAGCAAATTTGCGTCAAAAAAGAGGAAAAGCATTGTATAATTATCTGTATATCAATAATACGACAGTATATAGGTAGTACCGATTGGGTGTTTGAAGGATTAAACAGCGAACACGTTGAACGCGTTTGGAAGTCGTGGATTCGTTTGCGTATGCATTTGTTCGGAATTTCCGAATAACTTGGATTTTGAAGAAAATTTTGCTAATTTTGCGGCGGAAACAATATAATCATGATATAATTGTTTTGCAAAATATGAATAAGGAATTACACGAATTAATAGAAAAATATGAATCAGAAAGAAGCTATTATCTAACTGATAGATATAATGAGACACTACTACGAAGTGATTTTCTTGATCCGTTATTTGAGTTGTTGGGATGGGACATCAAAAACAGAGCAGGTCGGCCAACGAATGAACGAGAGGTGATTTTAGAGGAACCACTTAAAGCAGGTGCTTCTGAGAACACAAAAAAACCAGATTACACATTCCGCTTGTATGCTGAGCGCAAGTTCTTTCTTGAAGCAAAGAAACCTTGTGTTCATATACATGAGGTGGATGCACCGGCACGTCAGGTTCGACGTTATGGATACACAGCTAATTTGAAAATATCTGTTCTCTCAAATTTTGAGTATTTGATGATTTATGATACCTCCGTGAAAGTCGAGGAGAATGACACGAATCAAAGAGCATTGATTAAGAAATACCATTATACGGAGTACGAGGGGTTGTTTGATGAACTACAAAGGTTATTGGGTAAGGAATCCATCTATTCAGGTCGGTTTGATGAGGAATGGAAAGACATTGAGGTGCGTTTGAAACAATGGTCTGTCGATAAACAGTTTTTGAAGCAGATTAATGAGTGGCGATTGATGCTTGGCAAGGAAATACTTGCAGCTGATCCTACTATTGACATGGAGTTACTGGGTGACGAAGTACAAAGCTACATCAACAAAATTCTATTTCTTCGTGTATGTGAAGATAGAAATATCGAGACTTATAAAGAGTTGCTTGCAATTGCAGACAATGGGCAGTTTATAGCTTTGCTTGACAAGTTCAAAAAGGCCGATACACGATTTAATTCTGGGCTTTTTGATCAAGCACTATCAGAACAAGTGGTATGCAATGCCAGTTCGGCTTTTTGGACAATCATCCGCCAATTATACTTTCCTGAAAGTCCATATTCGTTTAGCGTCTTCTCCTCTGATATTTTGGGCCATATTTATGAGATATTTATAGCCGAGAAACTATCCATGGTGGGAAATGAATTGCAAATTGTTAGGAAGCCGGAGAATGTTGATCGTGATGTGGTGCCAACGCCGACATATATCATCCGTGAGATTTTGCGCCAGACCATTTTACCACTATGCAATGGAAAAACCGACAAAGATATCTTGAAGATGAAGATTGCAGACATTGCCTGCGGTTCAGGAGCTTTCCTATTGGAGGCTTATCAGTTGTTGAGTGACATTCTAATAGACTACTATATCGGACATGACACATCCAGGTTGGTGCAGATAGGAGAAAACTCATACAGATTAAAGTTTGTTGCAAAGAAGCAATTGCTGACCAATTGCATCTATGGTGTCGATAAGGATTTTAATGCTGCAGAAGCGTGCAAATTTGGTTTGCTATTGAAATTGTTAGAGAATGAGGATTCTGCTAGTTTGATGAAAGAACATCCCATTTTACCCGATCTCACTCCAAACATTCATTTTGGCAACAGTCTTTTGTCAAGCAGCGACATTGACTTGAAAGATGCAACAGAAATCAATCCTTTTGATTTTAAGAAGCTGCACTTTGATGTCATTATAGGCAACCCTCCATACCTAACAACAGAGGGCATGAAGAATATTACGCCCAAAGAGTTACCTATCTATAAGAACAAATATATTACTGCATACAAACAGTTCGATAAGTATTTTGTATTTGTAGAACGTGCCCTATCCTTGTTGAAGGAGAATGGCATGTTAGGCTATATTGTTCCATTGAAATTCATGAAGGTTGGTGCGGGTCAGGAATTACGCAGATTGATTTCTACACAAAAAACGCTTGAAGCCATTACTTCCTTTGGAGCATGTAAGGTGTTTGAAGGCAAATCCAACTACACTTGTTTGCTTATTCTAAAAAAAGCGAGTCACAATACATTCAAATATAGTGAAGTGAACAACCTAGAGCAATGGAAAATAGCTGACAAACATAATCTTCATAGTGATGCTAAATTGTTTGACGAAATTACAGAAAATGTTTGGCCTTTGTTCCCAGAGCACCTGCGGGAAGCCTATAACACCATTTGGTCAAGCAGCATTAACCTTTCAACTATCACTGGTGATGACAATATTTTCAATGGAATACAAACCAGTGCAAACAAAGTATATATTTTCCAGCCTACATCGGACGAAGATGGCTTTTATACGTTTATGAACAATGGGCAAGAATGGAAAGTTGAAAAAGAGGTTACAAGGCCCTATTTTCAAACATCTCGTGGTGATGATAGTCTAAATACATATCGCACTTTCAAACCTAATGCTTGCGTAATATTCCCATATTCAAAGGATGACGAAGGAAAACTGAATTTGATACCTCTTTTTGAGATTAAGAAGAAGTATCCACATCTATACAAATATCTTACAGCTTATAAAGCTATTCTTAATGCACCTTCGCGAGACATCAAGCCTGAACCCACTTCACCCGATGAATGGCACAGATATGGAAGGAGTCAAAGCCTTGATGCTTGCAACTTACCACAAAAAATTATTGTGGGAGTGCTTTCTACTGGTGATAAATACGCTATTGATAGCTTCAGTACTTTTGTATCCTCGGGAGGGACAGCGGGATATTGTGTAATTGCTCTGCCAGAGGATTCCTTGTATTCTATCTATTACATACAGGCCATTCTAAACAGCAAGTATTTGGAATGGATTAGTTCATTATATGGCGAGATATTCAGAGGTGGATTTATTGCGAGAGGTACAAAGGTCTTGAAATTACTTCCTATACGTAAGATTGACTTTCAGAACGAAGATGAGCGTTTGGCTCACAATCACATAGCAAAATTGCAAAAGCAATTAATCGAAATAGGTGATAAGATTAATGCCTCGCAGGGTAACAAACGTAAACTAACCATTTTGCAACGTAAATTTGAAATAGCAAAACAGCAACAGGCTGACTTTATCATGCACCTTTATGGCATGGAACAATATGATAGTATCATCCCAATAATCAAGGAACAATATGCAGCTGATTGAGGACGCTTCCGCACGGAAATTGCGTGGTGCATATTACACACCGCCTGCAATTGCCTCGTTTATACTCCATTGGGGCATAAACGGTAGCACTAATGCTGACATATTGGAGCCCAGTTGTGGAGATGGAGTGTTCTTGGAGCAGATGAAAAGAGAACACATGCTGTTTCATCATGCCACTGCGGTTGAATATGAAGCCGCAGAAGCAGAAAAAGCACAAGCCATTGGGTTACATGATTCGGAGGTAATAAATGCTGATTTCCATCGTTTTTGTTTAGATACAGAACAGAGGTTTGACCTTGTTGTAGGCAATCCACCATTCATTCGCTATCAGTATTATGATGAAGGTCAGCAAGAACTGGCAGGCGAGATATTTAAGAAAGCAGGGTTAAAGCGCTCTAAGTTGACCAATGCGTGGGTGACATTTATTGTAGGATGTAGCTTGCTGCTGAAAGAACATGGCAAGATGGGTTTCGTTATTCCATCGGAACTTCTTCAAGTAACGTATGCTCAGCAACTTCGAAAGTATCTGGCCACATCGTTCAATAAGATAAACATCATCTCGTTCGAGAACCTGGTATTTGAGGAAATACAGCAAGAGGTAGTGCTTTTACTATGCGAACGTACAGGCACAGAAGAACATCTGATAGAACATATCGAGGTGAAGGATGCAGATGCATTGCAACAGCTTGACCCCCATCGTCTGAAACTACCCACCAAGCAGATAGATTTCCATGCAGATAAATGGACCTATTACTTCCTTGACAAAGAGGAACTTGATTTCCTGAGTAAAGTCAGGGTTGATAATATGCCAAAGATTGGCACATATGCTGATGTCGAGGTTGGTATCACAACGGGCTCCAACGGATACTTTACGGTACCGCAGGGAGTGATAGATATGTACCAACTACATGAGTATGCACGTCCAATGGTAGGTCGTAGCGTGCAGGTGAATAGCTTGTGCTTTACGAAAGCCGACTGGCAACAGAATCTTGCTAATGGTGCTAAAGCCAACCTACTTGTATTTACCCCTGATGCTAAAGAGAATGGCAACAAGGGCACCAAGGCATATATTGAGAATGGCGAACAACAGGGCATCAATAAGGGATATAAGACCAGCATCCGCGATGACTGGTATGTGATACCATCCATCAAACTTTCTGATGCTCTCTTCCTTCGTCGTAATAATCTCTATCCCAAATTCGTGTTGAATGA
>JAEEGK010018415.1_pt1 | contig 15115 bp, 10 predicted proteins | sample 8958771 | NCBI WGS metagenome assembly JAEEGK01 (sample SAMN16246547, study PRJNA631951) | gut metagenome | biome: gut microbiome; feature: rumen; material: SC-attached | host: Bos | place: Iran: Karaj | collected 2018-10 | reverse complement strand
TTTAAGAATATTTATGATGGAAAAAAATTATGGTACTTTCATAACAACAAATACAATGATGTCAATAGCAAAATATGATAATTTAATAAGATTTGATTCAGATGATATTATGTTACCAAATTTAATAGAAATAACAATGAAAGAAATGGAGAAAGGAAATATAGATAAAGTAAAGATTCTAATGGAAAATTTTGGTGATTCAAATTTAATAAGATATGCAGCTGGGCAATTTCTTATTAAACATTGGGTTTTTGATTATTTTGGAGGATTTATGCCTTGGATTTGTGAAGGTGATGCTGAATTTTATGTTAGAACTGATAAATTTTTAACTGTTAAAAATGTTCCTATTATTTTAATGATGAGAAGAATTCATGAAAATAATTTAACTGTTAATAAAAAAACTAATTATGCTTCTTATGTTAGAAAATGGAATCAATTTTATTTAGAAAGTTTTAGTAGGAAAATTACTAATATTAATGATGCGGTAATTATTAGAGTTGTTGGGGATTATAAGGAAATTTTATAAGTGTTTTTATTTATTTTTTTTTATTTTTTAGGAGTTTGGAAAAGTTTTTATATTATTAATAAATTATCATTATTTTAAATATTTTTATTGTTTTTTTGAATATATAATAAAAATGAGTTAGTTAATCGTATTTTTTTAATAAACATTTTATTTTCTTTTAATTTAATAAAAGTTTTTTAAAAAATAATAAATTTATTTTTTAAATATTTTTTATTTAAAAAAAATTATTATTTAAAATTTTAAAATTTAATGCTTAATTTATTTAATATTATGATATAACTTTACCAATACCAACAAGAAAGAAGGTTTTACATCTTTTATTTATATATAAAATTTTTCTTTTAAAAATTGAATATTCTAATAAAAGAACAATTTTTTGTGAATAAATAACTTTTATGTTTGGTTTCATATCTTCATTTTATTTATCCTTTTATTGTTTCTATTCTAATTTTATATTTAGTTTATTTATGAGTTGTATGTTTTTTTTCATACAAATTTACAAAATTTCAATTTTGTTTTTGGCATGCTTACCATTTTTTAATTTTTAAATGATATAAGTTATTTATAGTTTATATTTGGTTTTTTTATTTTTATTATACTCTAAAAATTTTTTTATTTGTAAAATATTATTTATAGTTTTTTTATGATTAAAGTTGAAAGTTAAATTTTATTTTTTGTCAAATTTGAAAATTGGAATAAATTTTCATAATCTTCTTTTGAATTTTTTAATTCATTACCTTCTGTGTTATGTAAATATTTTTTATTTTCCCTTATTTCAATTTTAGGTTCTTTAAATGAATTTTTTTTATTTTTTATTATATTATTATATATTAATTTATCTTTATTTATTGAACTTGACAAAGTATTATTTTTTGTACTGGAAAGTATATCTTTATTATATTTAATATCATTATTTCTTGATAAAGGCAATTTTTTAATTTCTTTTATATTACAATCAATTTTTTTTTCTTCTTTATTAAAATTATTATTAAAACTGAAAGATTCATCATTTAATATAATAAAATTATCATTTTCATTTTTTTCAATTTCTTCAAATTTTCTATTATTTTTTATATCAAATGTTCTTTTTTTTTGTAATTCATCATTATTTTCATATTTTTTTCTTTCCATAAATCTTATTTTATTCATTTTTTCCATTCTATCCGTAATAATTCCTTTATTATATTTACTTTTATATTTTTTTGGGTTACTAAAATTCTCTTTTTCTGTTAATTGAATTTCAGATAAATGATTTCTATAATTTTTTATTATCTTTTTAATTGCATTTAATTTTTTTATTTCATTTATTTTATTTAATGTTTCTGAAGACATTGATTCATTAAAATTATTTGATTGAGTATATTTTAATGTAAAAGTATATTCATCATTTGATGGATTTTCTATTGGATTTGATTTTATTTTTTGATTTTTAGATAAATTAAATTCTAAATTTTTTTCTAATTTAAATGGACAAGATTTTTCACATGAACATAAATTATTTATTCTATTTCCCATTTTTTAATTTTATATTTTAATATATAACAACCAAATATTTTATTAAAATTTTATAATAAAAAAATATATATTTTAAACACATATTTAATATTAAAATTATATATAAAAAATAAAAAATCCAAATCCAAATTATATTTAAATATTCCAAAAATTAATATTTAACAAATAAAAAATTTTTTTAAATATTAAAAACTAAAAAAAATCCAAATTTTAAAATTAACCAAATCTAATAAAAAGTCTTAAGCAAAAATATCAAAATCAATTACTCCCCAAGTCAAAGAAGAACCAAATCGATAATTTTTATTCAAAAGAGAAATTTTTTCATAATCTTCATTTTCCATTTTAAAATTAACAGAATCTAAATTTTCTTTCATTCTATCTTTTTTATTAGTCATAGGAATAGGAATAACTTCATTTTTAATATGCCAATTTAAAACAATTTGACCAGAAGTTTTATTATATTTTTTACTTAAATCCAAAATAACTTTTTCATTTAATAAATCCAATTTTAACTTTTCTTTTCCTTCATGATAATCATAATTTCCTTTACAAAGAGGATTATAACTAATAACTCTAATATTTTCTTTTTTACAAAAATAAATTAAATTTTTTTGATATAAATAAGGATGAAATTCAATTTCTAAAAAAGAAGGTTTAATTTTACAAAAAGATAATAAATTCATTAAAGTTTGTACATTATAATTACTTCCTCCTATAAATCTAGTTAATTTTTTTTCAACACATTTTTCCATTTTTTCCCAGACAACATGTAAAGGACATTTATTGATTTTTTCATTATTATTTCCATAATTATAAAAAACTGGCCAATGATCTAAAAATAAATCAACATAATCAATTTGTAAATTATTTAAAGATTTTTTTAAAGATAATTCTGGATCATTTCTTGATTGAACATAAAATTTAGTTATTATAAATAAATCTTCTCTTTTACATATTTTTTCATTTAATGCTTTTTTTATTCCTAAACCTATTCCTTTTTCTGAATTATAAACTGCTGCTGTGTCAATTAAACGATTTCCTAATTTTATTGAATTATATATTATTTCTGATATTTCTGAATAATTCATTCCTGATGAACCTTGACCAATTATTGGACATGTTGATATTTCTGTTATTTTATAATTTTTTGGGAATGGAGATTCCATTTTTTATTTATTGTTTAATTTGTTATTATTTAATTTTTTATTTTTTTAAATTTATGTATTTTTTAAATTTTTGAGTGATTTTTTTATTTAGTTATTAACTCTTTTTTTTTATATATATATATTTTTATTCTTATTTTATTTGTCATGTTTTTGGGATTTTATTTTGATTTTTAAAAATTATTTTGAAGTTTATTTGCATATTATGGATTGGTATTTATTATTTTTACTTTATTTTTTTAGTTTATATAGTTTTTAGTAAATAATTATTTTGATGAAAAGAAATTTTGAAATGGTTTATTAAAAACCATATAGTATTAATAAATGTTCTTCAATAGAAATTTTAAATGTTAAAAGACATTATTTTTTTTTATTTTGAAAAGAATTTTTTTATTTAATAAATTTTTATTTATATTGTAAACAGAGTTAATGTGTGATTTCTATTTTCAGTATTTCAATCTTTCTGTTTTTTTTAATTATTGGTTTTTAATTTTATATATGAAAATTGTTAATTCTTATTTTTCTTTAAATAATTCTGTATTTTTGAATTATTATTATTTATGAATATATTATTTTAACAACAAAAATTATAAAAAAAATTGAAGGAAAATTTTATTGCTTTTCAATTGATATTTTAGGCATAAACCATTATATTTCATTTCTTTAATTTAAAAATGAATTCTTTCATCTTTAAGGATGAATTTATTTGAAATAAAAAAGTAGATAGATTTTATTTTTGATATCTTTTAACTCTTTTTGAAAATAAAAAATTTTTTAATTGTTTATTTTGAAATAATTGAACAAAAATTTTTTTTTTCTAATTCGTGAAATTTTCAATTTAATGAGTTTAAATTGATTCATTTTCATAATTTTTTGCTTTTATATTTTAGTCTTTTAAATTTAAAAAAAAAACAAGTTAAAAATATAATATAAATTTATATATAAGATTAAAAAAGATATCTATTAATTCATGTATTTGTTTTCCTTTTTGTATTGTTGCATTTCTTAATTCCAGCATTAAAAAAACTCACAAACAAAAAATCAAACATAAAATTTTTTATTCCTTTTCTTTAATGTTACAACAGGTTTTTGCAACTCTATTAAAAGTTTATTCTCAGAAAATTTATTAATATTAAAAATTTTGCTAACTATATTTTTATTATTATTTATTTCTTCATTTTCAAGTAATTCATAAATATTTGGTCTATCAGAAATATTATTTTCAAGCAATTTTTTTGTTAACATACCAATTTCTTTAGGAATAAATTTAACCTTTTTATTATTAAAATGTTTAATTTCTTTTTCTTCATCATCATTATCATCATCAAATTGATGTTCACTGATTTTTTTTTTAACTTTATCTATACAATTATTTAAACCTTCTAAATCATTTTGATTTTTATAATTTTGATTAATAGGATGATTTTTAAAATAACAATAATAAATAATAAGACCAATAGGAAAATAATCAACTTTAAAAGAATCATTTTTATTTATAATAATATTGTTATCTAAATAACATTCTGGTCCTTGATAACTCCAAGTTCCACTTCCTACTTCAAAATTATTAGAAGCTTTTTTTGTTATACCAAAATCACATAATTTAATTCTAAAATGATATGCCATTAATAAATTTTCTAGTTTTATGTCTCTATGAACATAATTTAATTCATAAAATATTTTTAATCCTTCAAAAATTTGAATTAAAAAATATGATATCATCAACTTACTCATATTATAAAGATACGAAAAATTTTTTGTATAAATTATTAATTTTAATAAATTTTTTTTGAATAAATTTTCTAAAAAAAAATGCATATTATTATAATAACTTTTTTCCATTACAATTAAATAAATTTTATTATTATCATATTTCTCATTATAAATTGAAAGTGTATTTATTATATAAACTGATTTTAATGATTTTGATAAAATACATTCTTCTTTTATTTCTTTTTCTCTAGTTTTATTAGTTGGAATTTGTACCTTTATAATTACTTCTTTCCCATTTACTGTTCCAAAATAAATTTTCCCAAATCCTCCTTCTGTTATTTTGCATTTTAAAACTATATTTTTTTTGAATAAAAGTTTTTTAAGATACTCCATTTATTTTACTCAAAAAGAGTTAAATTATTTTTATTTCTTTTTTATTATTTTATTAATTAAATTTATTTTATTTTGGATATTTATTTTATATTTTTTTTGTAAATATTTAAAAATCATATCAAACGTTTCTTCTGAAAAAGTATTAATAAATTTTATATCTATTTTATTAACCTTATATTCATTTATTTTTAAATTTTTATTTTTACCTAATAAATTCTCTAAAAATAATTTATCTTCTTCATTTATATTTTTGCTTTTAGAAATATATATTAAAATATTTAAAAAATTATTTGAAATTTTATTTAAAATACTATTTTCATAAACTTCATTTTCATCTCCTTTTTCTTCTTCTTCTTCTTCTTTTTCTTCTTCTTTTTCTTCTTCTTCTTCTTCTTTTTTTCCTTTATTGATATTTAAATTATTAATATTTTCTATAAATTTATTTAATAATTCATCCTTATAACAATTATAAAAATTCAGATTAAATAAATTTAAATTTAAAATTTGAACAAACATTTTTATTGAATTAAAAAAATTACCACTATTATAAGTAAATAATTTAATATCATCTTTTTGAAGAAAAGGAATTTTTTGTAAAATTAGTTGTCTTAAAGTATAATATTTAAATTTTTTAAATTTAATTTCAAAACTTTTTAAAATTGTATTAAATCTATCTTCTAAATTCACTTTTGTTATATTTTTTTCATCTTGAAAAAAAAGAGCATGTAATAAAATTTGATTTAAAATATTATAATTTTCCATTTGCTCTTCCTTATTACAACTACTCATTAAATTTCCTGAAAAGAGTTTTAATTGTTTCATTTTTTTTGATTCATTATCATGATTATTTAATGATAAATAAATTTGAATTAATAATTGATTTATTTTATCCATATTTATTATTTCATTTTCTTTAAAATCAAAATTATATTTATTTTCTCTAATAAAATCAAATAAAATTTTTGAAAATTTTTTTTTATAATCATTATAATTGTTAATATCAATTTCCATTTTTAATTTTAAAAAATATTAATAAAAAAATAAATCATAATAATTTATAAATATTACCTAAAAAAGATACTTTTTATATTTAAAAATTAACTAAAAATTAAAACAATAATTTAAACATTAACTTTTAGATAATATTCATATTCAAGATTAGATGAAATTTTTCTAACAATTTCATTTTTATATTTCTTAATTAAATTTCTGACATCATCTTCTCTTTCATCATAAATTCTCATTAAAAGTTTTTTTAAATTAAATAAAATATTATCATTTTCATCTCCACAATACCATCTTATTAAAATACCATTTTCTTTTTGTAATCTAAAATTTTGTATCATATTATCAACAATAATAACTTTTTCAATATTTCTTCCTAAAAGTGAAATATCTTTAATATATTCATTATTAATTATTATATTATGTTCTCTATATAATCTTGCACTAAAAAATTTATTTTCTTTTTCTATTTTATCAATAATTGGTGAAGCATATTCTCTTGTTGATGATGTAAATATTATTATTTCATATAATTCACTTATTTCTTTTAAAAATATTCTTAATCCTGGTCTCAAATATAATATTCCTTGCTTTTTATTTTCTTTTGAATATTGAAATGATATTAAAGTTTCATCTAAATCTAAAATTAATGTTAATTCTTTTTTTGGAGGATAATTTAATAAAGGGTAATTTGGAATTTTTGATATTACATTATTTGAAAATAAAGAATTTATATTATTTTTATTTATAATTGTTGTATTTTTGTTAAAATGAATTGAAGGTTTTGAATATGAGATATTGTAATTATAATTATTTGTATTATTTATATTGTTATGTATATTATTATTTTTATTTTTTAATTTTGTAAAATAATCAATTGATTGATTTAAATTATTTATATGGTTATTTTGTGAGAAAAAATTTTTAAATTCTTTATTATTATATAATGAGATTTGAACTGGACTTGATTTAAATGATTTTAATTTTGTGTTTCTATGTTTTATTGATTTTTGAAAAATTAAATTTGAATTTTTTTTATTAATATTATCACTTAAGATTAGTAATTCACTTGAATTTGGATTATTATTTTTATAAATATATTTATTAAAAAAGTTTATAATGTCTTCTTTATTATTTTGGTTGATTTCTTCTTTTTTCTTATCATAAAATTGTTCATAGAAATAATCTTTTATATTTTTATTATTTTCTTCATTAACTAAATTAACATGTATAATTAATAAAAGATCATTTAAAACATTATAAGTTTCATCATTATTTAACTTAATTTGAATAAAATGTGAAGAAGAAATATTTACAATTAATCTTTTTTTTAACACATTTACACATTTTTCTACCCATAAATTATTTTTACAAGAAATGGAAATTTTTGAAATAATAAAATCAAAAATTATCAAATAATTTACTTGAAGTAAATTTAATAATTTTAAAATTTTATTTTTATTCCTTTCAATTATTTTATAATTAAATGAACAATCATAAATTATCATAACAGAAATTAATTGAATTATAAAATGAAAATGAATTAATTCTTTGAATTTTCCTTCAATAAAATATTGTTCTAAATTTCCATTGATTGAACTATATAAATAAAAATTGATCCATTCTAAACACTTTAAAGAAATTATATTATTTAAATTATTTGTTTTATTATTTAATATTATCAGTTTTATTTCGTTAAAATTTTCTTGTAAAATAAGTAAATCTTCTAAATTAATTTCAGAATTAATAGTTTCAATTAAATTTTCATTTTTTGGACTCTCTAAATTTTTATTCAATAAAAATTTCTTATTAGGAGAAAAATTTGTTTTTAATTCATTGATATGTTTCTTAACAAAAATTCGTTTATTCACCTTAAAACTAATTTCAGATAAATTTTCTTTAATCTCATTTAAACAAGTTGTATTTGTAGAAATTGATATATCATTTTCACTATTTAATAAATTTTTACTTGATTTTGGTTTAGGAGTTAATACAGTTAAATATTTTAAATTATTGTTTTCTCCAGTAAAGTTATTAAATATGTTAAAATCATTATTTTTATAATTTTGAAAAAAAAGTAAATTGTTCTTTATTTTATCTAATTTTTGTTTTGGTATATCTTGTAGTATTTTTGTTATTAAATTATTCTTTTCATTTAAATTATTTGATATTATTTCATATTTATTAATATCATTTAGTTTATTTGTTAAAGACATATTTAATTTTTAAAAAAAAAAAATTAAATTAATAATAATTTTTAAATAATATTTTTAAAAAAATATTTTTAATTAAAGAAAAAAATTCAAAGTATTTTATGAATAATATTATTCATTGTATAATTAATTCTCTTATTTATCTTATATTACATTTAATGATTAAAAAGAGAAAAAAATACACTTCTATTGCAATTCGATCTCCTTCTATTTTATTATTTAATAATTTTTTTGCTTTTATATTAACTACTATTCTTATTTTTTATAAATCAGATATTATTTTTATTATTCAACTTATAATTTTACAAGCACAGATTTTAATTATGATATCTTATTTTTTAATATGTCATAGAATTAATATTTCAAGTAAATTAAATAAAGATGAAAGAAATGATATTGAATTATTTTATAATAAGAATTATTTATATCAGGAAAATTATTATATTAAAATATTATTTTATTTTTCAATTATTTTTACAATATTTCATATAGCTATTTATGTTTTCAATTATTTTAAAATATTCCCATTTGAAGATTATACTAATTATTATTTGAAATTTTTAATTTTTTCAGAACTTTTATGTTTAATAACATATACAAATAGTATTTTAAACGAAGAATTATTAAAATTTCAAATTATTAGTTTAATATTAATTTGGACTATTTATTTGAATTTGCATAAAAATAATGATTATTTAGGATATTTTTTTATTTTAATATATTGTAATACATTTTTAACAAGTGTAATTCCAATTCTTATGACTTATTTATGTAAATCAAATATTACTTTTCAATTTAATCCAAAATTAATGAATGATTTATATTTGTTTTTATTAGATGAAGAATGTTATAAAATGTTTTCAAATTATATTAATTTAAATTATTCAAATAATTTCATTTATTTAAAAATTTATACTCATATTATGAAATTTAAATTTTTATATGATTTAGAAAATGACCAATCAAAAATTAACAATGAAACAAGAATTATTTTTGAATTATATTTTGAGAGAAATGATTATAAAATAAAATTTAATGATGAAATATTTGAAAATATTAGAAAAAAATATAATAATTTAAAGAATATGAATCCTTCAAAAGATTTTTTTGATGATGCTTTGAAATTTTGTTTTATTGAATTAGGAAAAATGTTTGAAGAAGTTAGAAAATCATATGAATATCAATTATTAAGTGATTCTATTCATTCTTTTTCTTATATTCATTGTAAAATGAGTACTGTTGAAATGATTAATAAATATTAAAAAATAATCCTATTTTTGAATATATAATTATTCAAATTTAAAATATTTATTTAATATATAAAATTTGATTATAAATTTTTTAATTTTAAAAGGAATTGATTTAATTTTTATTTAATTATTGATTATAAAAATTATTATTATTAATATAATTTTGTTGTTGTTGATAATCAACATTTCCATTTTCCATGTTATTATTATTCATATTATTATTCATATTCATCATTTGTGAATTATCATATTGATTTAACATTTGTTGTTGTTGAAAGTATTGAGATGAAATATTTTCTTGATATATTTTATCATTCATATCTCTATTAATTTTTTGTAATCTTTGATTTATTTTATTTAACAAATCATCTTGCATAGTTTTTCTTGACATAAAATCATCTTCTCTTAATTGATTAAATTGATTTGAATAATTTTGTATTTGATGATCTAATTCATTCATTTCTCTATTATTTTGATTATAATTATAAGGATTATTATCCGACATTCCATATGTTCTTTGATAATTATTTTGTCTATTATTATAATAATTATTTAAATAATCATTTACTGGACCTTGTTGATTATTATTATTAAAATTTTGATTATGAAAATTTTGATTATTATAATTATTTTGATTATTATTAAAATTATTTTGATTATTATTATTAAAAATACTTTGATTATTGAAATTATTTTGATTTTGATTAAAATCTATTTGATTATTATTATAATTATTTTGATTATTATAATTTTCTTGATTTGGAATTATATTATTATTAAAAATATTTCCTCCACTATTAATATTATTATAATTATTTATATTTCCTTGTTTATTAAAAGCTTCATATTTTAACTCTTCACCTTCATCACTAAGTAAATCTTTTAATTTTTGCCTTCTTAAATTTAACATATCAGATCTTTTTCTTGCTTCAAAGGAGTTATAATTTTGCATTTTTTATATAATTATTCAAATAAAATATATAAAAAATTAATATATATAGAAAATTTAAATTCAATATAAAATATAAATATTAAAATATATATAAGTGATTGAATTATATTATTAATTTTTTTGATTTAATTATTTTTATATTTTAATTAATTTAATTTTTTAACCTAAATTAAATTTATTCTCTGCATTTTTTCTTATATTTTCTATTTTTCCTCTTATTAATTGATTTCTTATTCCTTCTTCAATAGGGAAATGTAAATGTAAATTATTAACTATATGATTTGCATTAATTCTTTCTGAAGAAGATGAAATAAAATTTAAATAATTATTTTCAGGAATTGATGGACTAATATTACTTATATTAACATTTGTACAATGATTTAATTGATTTTCATAAAAATTTTTTAATTCTTTAATTTCTTTTTCGTGTTTAATATTGTTTTTTTTATAAGTATCTTTTAAACTTTTAATTGTTGAAAAATAACTTTCTAATTTATTTTCCAATCTTTTAATTTTTAAAAAATATAAACTATCATTTTCATTTATAATATTTTGATCATTTACTTCATTATATTCTGGTATTTTATTTTTCCAATTTTTTATTTCATTATCAATTTTTTTAATTTCATCTCTTAAAATATTATTTTCAATTTCTAAAAAATGGATTTTTTGAAAATTATTAATATTATTTTTATTATTAATGTTATTAATACTATTTTTTTCATTTTGTTCATTATTATTATTTTTAAAATAATTCACTCTATCAAGTAAACTTTGTATTTGTTTACTTGTTTCTTCTGCAAGTTGTTTTGAAGTTTCTTTAATTTGAGAAATTTCTCTGTTTAATAAAATAATTTTATCTTCCAATTCTTTTTCTTTAAAATGATAGTCAAATTCATTTTTTGATATTTTATTCTTTAAGTCAATATTTTTTTTTTGGATTGATATTATCATTTCATCTTTTTTTTTTAATTGATTTGTTAATATATTTAATTCTTCATAAAGTCTTTGTTCATTTTCTTTATTTTGTTCTTCTAATAAATTTTTGAATTTTAGATATTGGGTTTTTAAAATATTTTCTTTATTTTTATATTCATTTATTGAAGATAAATATGATTCTTCATATTCTGAATGAATTTTTTTTATTTTTGATAATGTTTGTTGATGTAAATTTTCTTTGCCTAATGAAATTTTTAATTGATTTTTGAGATTATCAAGTTTTTTTTCTAAAGATATTATTTCATTATTTAATTCTTCTTCATTATCTTCCATTTAAATTTATATTTTGATTGATCTATTTTTAAAAATAATTATTTATGAATTTTTACAATTAATAATAAATCAATAAAATTGATTTTCAATATTAAACAATATAAAAATTAAGAATGAAATAATTTATTTCTATTATAAATTATTCATTAATTTTTTATTTCTTGATTGATATGATCCATAATTATAACAACTTTCTTTCTTATAATATAATTTAATAATACAAATAATCTCATTTGAATTGGAATAATTAGATATATCTTATAATTTACTAAAATTATATTCAGAAATATATTTAGTAAGATTATCAAATTTAAAATTCTGAATTTTCCTCAATCTTTAAAAAATATTTATTGATTAAAATAAAAATAATTTTTTTACTGAATAAAATATATGGAAATTAATAATAACAAAATAAAAATTATAAAATTAAGAATATAAAATAAAAATGAATTCCTCAATAGAAATCTTAAAGTCGAATTATCAAGAATCAAAAAATATATCAGAAATAAGAAAATATGGTTTAACAGATAATGAAAATTCTGATAGTAGTTCTTCAGATGAAACACCAAAAAAGAAACTCAATAAAACATCATCATTTATTAAACAAAATTCAAATCAATCAAAGCCATTAAAAAAAAGAGTTTCTTTTTATACAAATGAAATAGATGAAAAAAAGAAAACTATAAAAAAATCAAAATCCAAATTTTATAAAAATAATATTTCAAATTCAAAATTAAAAAGTTTAGAAATATTTGAACAAAATTTTGATTTATTAATTGATGAAATTGAAAAAGATAAAAGTATAAGAACAAGATCAAAGTCAACAATTATAACAAATAATGAAATAAATATTAATGAAAATAATGAAAATATTAATAACGAAGAAAAAATTATTTCTTTAACTAATATGGAAATTATTTCTGATTTTTATGAATATACTGAAAATTGTATGAGATTAATAACAGAAATGAAACCAAAAGAAAATAATACAATTAAAATAATTCCAAGAGATTTTATTTTTGAAAATAATTTACAAAGAAAAAAAATTGCTGTTTTTGATTTAGATGAAACTTTAATTCATTGTGTTGGTGATATAAGAACAAAAAAAAAAGAAGAATATGAAGAAATTATAGATGTCATAATGCCAAATAATTTAACTGTAAAAATAGGAATTAATATAAGACCAAATTGGAAAAAATGTTTATTAGAAATTAAAGAAAAATATTTTATTATTGTATATACTGCTTCACATAATAATTATGCTGATGCAGTTTTAAATTTTTTAGATCCTGAAAATAATATTTTTGAAGGAAGATTATATAGAAAAGATTGTATTTTAAATGAAATTGAAAATAATAAATTTTATGTTAAAGATCTAAATATTTTTAAAAATTTTGATTTAAAAGATATTGTTTTAATTGATAATTCTGTTTTAAGTTTTGCTTATCATTTAGATAATGGTATTCCTATTGTTCCTTATTATAAAGGAGATAAAGATAGTGAATTAATTATGTTAAGTAAATATTTATTATCTATTTCTAATTGTAATGATTTAAGACAGTGTAATAAGGAGTATATTAATATGGAAAGTTTTTTAGAACAAGCTAAAATAGAAAAAATCGAAGATAACTTATTTGATTATAATGAAGATAGTGAAAATAATGATGAAATAAATAATAATAATGAAAATTATGAAAAAAGAGACACACTAATTTTTAATAAAAGAAAAAATCATAAAAAGTCAAAAACTTCAAAAATGAGTATTAAAAGAAGAAATAGTCATAAAAAAAATTTAAGGACACATATTCTTAAACACAAAATATCAATCTATGAAGAAAATATAATATTAGATTTTTCAAATGATGAAGATAAAATACAAGCACCAAAATATTTTAAAAGAAGGAATAAAACTATAAAATATAAATTACAATCAATGATAAGTAATATGCATTTCAAATTTATTCAATCTAAAAATTAAAACAATTATATGATTAAATTTTTATGATTAAATCTTAATATAAACTTTATTAAGTTTATTGTATATATTATTTTTACTTAAAAGTGTGTTTTTGTTTGATATTTATTTTTACAAAATGAAAATATAAATCTTACTTGATTATAACACATTAGGAGTTATTTGTTGTTGAAAAATATTTTTTTTAATTAACAAAATATTATTAGATATATATATATAAATTATGATAATATAAATTTAATTTAACATATTTTTATAACATATTTTATATTTAGAATAACTAAAAAATATATATAATGTGTAAAGAAAAAAAGAAATATTTTTATTATTTTTCCTTTTTATTTATATTTTTTATAAATAATAAATGAAAAAATAATATATAGAATATTATGTATTCAATTAATGAAAAATGAAAGACCAAATATAATAAAAACAACATTAATAAAAGGAAAATATAAATTAAATTTTTATTTACCATTATCAATAACAAAAATAAAAAAAGAAATAGAACATTCGTCATTATATGATAAGGAAAAATTATTAGAAAAAGAAAAAAAATTAAAAGAACTAAAAAATGAGTTAAATACATTTTCACATATTCCAAAAATAAATAAAGAAATAAAATCATATTCTGAAGATAAACAAATATCAAAAGCGATAAATTTATTTCAAAATACAAAAAAAAAATTTAAAGAAAATGAAGAAAGATATAAAATTAATGAAAAAGATGTTTGCTTTAATTTAAATAAATTAATAAAAAAAGTTAGAAAAATAACAAAAAGTAATGAAATAAAAAAAAAAATAAAAAATAAAATTAATAATTATAATAAAGATGATTTTATCAATTCATTTCAAAAAAAATTAATTTTAAATAAAAGGAATACTAATATTATAAAGGAATATTTAAATCTTGAAAAAAGTAAAGATGAAATTAAATTAGAAAAAAAATTATTAAATTTTGAATATAATCAAATTTTTAAAAAAAATAATTTTACAACATCTACAAGTAATTTTCATAAAGAAAAAAAACCAAATAAAAAAATATTGTTTCAAATAAATTCATATAATGAAATTAATAATTTAAATACTTTTAATGATAGAAAATTATTTGAAAAAAGGATTAATTTAAGTAAAAAAA
>JAEEGK010018414.1_pt1 | contig 15115 bp, 10 predicted proteins | sample 8958771 | NCBI WGS metagenome assembly JAEEGK01 (sample SAMN16246547, study PRJNA631951) | gut metagenome | biome: gut microbiome; feature: rumen; material: SC-attached | host: Bos | place: Iran: Karaj | collected 2018-10 | reverse complement strand
GATATTATCGCTCAACAATTGTTAAAAAAATATGAATCAAGTATAAATAATTTTTTTAATAAAAAAGCAGAGGATAATTTTAAATTAAATTTCACTGATTATTTATTATTACTTCATATAATTGGATTTATAATTAAAGATTATTCTAATTTAGGTAATTGTAATAATAATATTGAAAAAGAATTACAAATTTCAAAAGAAGGATGGAAAATATTATTAGAATCAAAAAAATTTGATAATGAAAAAACTATTGATTCACATAAATTTTTATTATTTCTTTTATCAATATTAAGATTATATAATGGTGATAATAAAAATCAATTTATGAAAAAAAATTTTCAATTTATAAAAAATGAAACAAACATTCCTGAAAAAATAACAGAAAAAATAAAAAAAGATTTTAGATTACTTTCAGATAATTTTATAAATAATTTAATTAAAAGAGAAAAAATATCAAAATCAACAATTAGTTTTATAAAAAATAAAGAGAAAGATTTAACATTTAAACCAAAATTAAATCATTCTTTTTATGAAAATAATATAGAGAAACATTCAAGTATAATAAAAAATTATGATTTATTTAGACAAAAAAGAGAAAAATTTTTAGAATCAGAAAGAAAAAAAAATGAAGAAGAAGAAATGAAAGAATGTACTTTTTTTCCAAATAATAATGTTGATAAAACATTACAAAAAACAAAATCTGTAACTGGAGGATTTTCAGAAAGATTATATATGAAAAGAAAGAAAAATAATGAAATGACAAAAAGTATGAAAGAAAAAGAAGAAAATGAAAATAATATTTTTTCACCTAATTTAACTGATTATAATAATAAAATTTTTAAATATAATCCTTTAATTAATGATAAGAGTTTAAATAAAAAATATGAAGATTTAGAAAATGAAAGAAGACAAAAAAAAATAAGTAAATATTTAGTTTCTAAAGGAATTAGTAATTCTGTTAGTAATAGAAATAATGAAGATATTTTAAGAGAAATTGAAATTAATGAAGATTGTTTAAGAAATTTTAAATTTGATAATGAAATTGGAAGTTATAAAAATACTTTTAATAAATTTGAAAAAAAAAATCCTGATAATTTAAAAAGGAAAGTTAGATATATTTTTGAAATTAATATTGATAACAAACAAAAGAAATTAATTCTTCATAAAAGAGATAATATGGAAAGAGAAGTTGAAAAATTTTGTTATGAAAATGATTTAGAACCTGAATCAAAATATAAAATAATATCAGCAATAAAAGCAAAGTTTAATTTTGAGTAATTTTTAAAATATATTTATAAATTAAACTTAATATTTAAAAATGGATAAAAAAATAAATTTAAAAATATTTTGTGTTACTTGGAATTTACATGGTTTATCACCTACAGATAAAGAAGTTAATGAATTATTTAATAATTATAAAGATTATGATTTATATGTTATAGGAACACAAGAATGTTTAAGACCTATATTTCAATCTCTTTTTATTCAAGATAAAAAATTATGGGAAGAATTACTTCAAAATTATTTTAATCAATTTAATATTGTTCAATTAAAATCTGTCACTTTAGGTCCATTACATTTAATAATTTTCATTAAAAATGAGTTAATCAAAGATAAAAGGAATATTCAATTTATTGGAAGTAATTTTATTAAAACTGGTTTTTATGGATTTATTGCTAATAAAGGTGCAAATTATATTTGGTTTAAATTATTTAATATTAAATTCTTATTTATTAATTGTCATTTATCTGCTTTTAAAAAAAAACATCATATAAGAATTCAACATTATAATACCATCACCAATAATATTGCTATCTTTAATGAAAATGAAATGTTAAATTGTGTTAATTTGAAAGGATGGGATGTTATAAATAAATTTGATGTTTGTGTTTTTTTAGGTGATTTTAATTCAAGAAGTGAAATTTCTTTAGAAAATGCTAATAAATTATCCAAAGAAAAAAGTTTTAATTCGCAAGTTTTAGATTTAGATCAATGGAATAATTCTATTAAGAAAGGAGAATTAAATATGAGAAATTTTAAAGAAAATTCAATTGAATTTGAACCTACTTACAAGGTCAAAAATGTTATTGGATGTGAATATGTGAATGATAGTGAAGATCATATTCCTTCTTTTACAGATAGAATTTTTTATAGTATAAATTTAGATAATTATAAATGTGAAAATTATACTTCTTTATCTAATATCTCTTTTTCAGATCATAAACCTGTTATTTTAACAATTACTTTAAATATTTAATATTAATCAGATAATTAAAAAAAATTTATTTATTTTAATATAAATTATATAATTTTGAAATATATTTAAATAACTATATATTATTATTTATTTATTTATATCATTTAAAAAACATTTTTATCCTTAGAATACATTATAATTATATATTATTCTTTTAGCACATTGTTATTGCTAAAGCATCAGGATACATATCTATACATCCCAATTGATTTATATTTATATGATTTGAAGTCTTTTTAATTTCGAAATTTCTTTTTGGATTTTCTGTTTTCTTATTTATATTCTCCTTTTTAATTTCTTTTTTTTCTTCCTTTTTTTCTTCTTTTTTTTCTTCTTTTTTTTCTTCCTTTTTTTCTTCCTTTTTTTCTATATTTTTATTGGTAGTTTTTTCATCACATTCATCTCCTGTTTCTTCTTCTGCACTATCATTTTCTATTTTATTTATTTTTTTTTCTTTTTGTTTTTCATTTTTAATATTATTATTTTCTGAATTTCTTTCATTTCTTTGAGTTTGAAAAGGCATTGTATTAAATAAATCATTTTCACCGAAAAAGTTTCCAAAAGTTTTATTAAATTCACTAAATATATCATTACTATTATTATTTCTAACATTATTTTGTTTTTTAATATTATCGTTGTTTTTGTTTATTTTTTCCTTTTGATAAATACTAACATAACCTTCATTTCTATTTGGTTTAATTGGACTTCTTAAATCAAAAGCTTGAGATTTAATTAATTGTCTATAATATTCCATTGCTTTACTGGTATATATTTGTTCAAAACTCATATTTTTCAAACCTGGAAATTCTTCATTCATAAATTCATATAATTTTTTATTACCAGAATAATATAAAATCATTAAATTTTCTTCACTCATTTCTCTTAAATTATTACTTATGATTTGACTTATTTCTTTGGGTAAAGATGAATGTTTTTGAGCACAATTTAAACAAAGAAATATTCCGTTTTTTATATCAATGAAATGTGGCATTTCACCTTGTTTATGACAATCAAAGCACATATAATTCATACTGTCATTATATAATTTTCTAAGAATTATACTTCTATTATCATATCTTTGTGTCCTATATCCATAATTGTTTCCAAAACCATTATTGAATAAATCGTTGAAATAAAACATATTTTTTTTAATTGAAATAAATAAATTTTGAAATTATATATATCAAATTTATGGAATTTTATTTTTTACTTTCTAGAAAAATAGAATATCCATTTTTTATTTTTCTAGATTTTTATTAAAATTAATAAAAGAATTATGATAAAATAATTATGATAATTCATAATTATATCAAAAATTATAATTTATATATTTAATAAATAAAAAATAATGTCTGACAAAGAAACATTTGATGTATTTATAAATGAAAAAATTATAAATTCAAATAATAAAGAAGAAGAAATTCAAAAAGAAGATTTATTAAAAGAAATAAGTGAAAAAGTAGAAAATGGAGATGATTCAAATATAAAAGAAAAAATTGATACAATATTTTCAGGAAAAGAATCATTAAAAATAAAAGAAATAGAAGAAAAATTAAAAAAAGAATCATCAACTCCAAAAAAAGAAACATTATCAGAGATAATCAAATTTTCAGAAAAGAAAGTTTCAAAAGATTTAGAATTTTTATCAGAAGATTTACCAGAAGATAAAAATAGAGAAAAAATATTATCTCATATAAATTTTTCTTTAACCGAAATTGAAACGAATAAAAAAAATGAAAATGAAAAAAAAGAAATAAATTTTGAAACATCTAAGTTAGAATCAATAATTAAACCAGTTAATGATTTTCAAAAAGAAGAAAAAGAAAATAATGAAAAAGAAGTAAAGCCAAAACCAAAAGAAATGAATAAACCAATTTATAATCCAAATGAAAATTTAAATAAAAATTCTTCTTTATTAAAAACATCAAATTTAAAAAAAAATATTGTTTTACCAACAAATGAAAATAATAATAATTTAAAATCAGAAAATAATGAAAATTCAAATAATTCAATTACAAGAAATAAGAATAATTCAGATTATTTTATTTCTATTTATAAAACTTATGCTACAAATAATAAAATGATGAAAACTTTAGATGAAAAAATAAATAAAGTTGCAAATAAACCTTTAAAATCAAATAATATTATTAGTTTTTCTAAAGGAATTAACCATTTAAATGATTATAAAATAAATAATAAAACTTATTTAAATAAAAATCAAAAAAATACATTTTTAGAAAAATTAGAAAGAGAACAAAAAACAATTTTAGAAAGCAGTGGAATAAAAAATAGTTTATTACATCAATATAAAGTAAAGAAATATGATTTAAAAAATTCAAATGATAAAAAAGCATATGTTGAAAATATAAAAAGTGAATTAAAGGAATTTTCAAAAAATAAAGATAAACAAAAACATAAAAGAGAAAAAATTTCTGGTTTTGATGAAATTGATAAAAAAATAGAAGAATTATATAAGAAAAATAGAGAATCAGGAAAAAAAGAAGAAAATGAGAAAAATGATGAAGATATAAAACCTGAGAAAGAAGAATTAAAAGAAGAATCACAAAAATAAAAAATTTAAGGAATAAAAATAATTTTTTAAGGTTATTTAATAAAATTATGTTTAAAAAAATGAATATTTAAATTTAATATAAATAAAACTTATAATTCTTTTATTTGGAAAAAATGAATCCTAATTTTATGAGAAATATATCTCCAGAACAAATGAAAAATATGCAGAATATGATGACACCAGAAATGATGAAAAATGCATCAAATATGTTTTCAGGAATGAGTGATGAACAACTTCAATTATATTTAAATCAAACTGGAATGAGTGGAATAACTCCTCAAATGTTTAGATCTATGACTCAACAAATGGGAAATATGAGTGATTCTCAATTAAATAGAATGAAAGATATGTCGAATCAAATGTATAATAATCAAAATTATAATTATAATTATAATAATAATAATAGTAATAGTAATAGTAATGATAGTTATAAAGGTACTTTAATTGAAAATTTAAATAAATTAAAAAATGAAGGGAATGATTTATTTAAAAATGGAAAATATGAAGATGCTATTAAGAAATATTATGAAGTTTTAGAAGAAATTAAAACTTCAAGTGATATGGCTAAAAATGCTTTTTCTAAAGAATTAAATGATATTGAAAGAGCTTCAAGATTAAATATTGCAAGTTGTAAATTAAAAACTGAAGATTATGATGGAGTTATTAATGAATGTTCTATTGTTTTAGAAAAAAATAAATGTTTTAAAGGTTATTTAAGAATGGGTATTGCTTTATTAAATAAAAAAAAATATGAAAAAGCTTTTCGTTATTTAGATAATGCTAAAGCAATTGGAAATTCAGAAGAAAAAAAAACTTGTGAACCATATATTAATAAATGTAATGAAGAATTAGAAAAAGAAAGAGAATTAAAGAGAAAAGAAAGAGAAGATAAAAAAAATGAAGAAGAAAAGAAAAAAGAGAAAGAAAAAAAAGAAGAAAAAAAAAGAAGAAAAAAAAGAAGAAAAAAATTTAGATGAAATAGATACAAGTTCAAATAAAAAAGTTAATAAAGAATTTAAAAATAGTAAATTAGATGAATTAGAAAAAGAAATAGAGAAAGAAAATAAAAAAAAAGAAGAAGATGATGATCATCCAAAAATAGAAGATACAAAAGAAGATTTTCATAGAAGTAAAACAACAAATCCTTATCATAATGAAAATTATATGAATTCATCTTTTCCAAATTCACCTAATTTTAATTTAGATGAGAATCAAATAAATCAAGCAAAAAGTCAATTGAATAATATGTCTGATGAGCAATTAAATATAATGGTAAATCAAATGAAAAATATGGATAATCAAACTTTAAAAAATATGATGTTAGCACATGGAATGAATTTAACAGATGAACAAATAAATTTAATGAAAATGAGTTTAACGCCAGAATCTTTAAAAATGATGCAAAATTTTCCTAATTATAATTATGGTACAAATAATAATAATAACAATAACAATAATAATAATAACAATAATAGCAATAATAATAACAATAATAATAATTTAAATAGAAGTCAAACAATGAATAATCCTCAAATGCCAAATATAGGCAATATGGATTTTCAACAAATGTTAGATTTTATAAAGAAAAATCCAGAAATTATGAAAATGATTTCTCCTCAATTAGCAAATTTAATGGGAGAAAAAGGTGATTCTGAAATGATGATTAAGGCAGTTGAGAAAATTTTATGGATTTTTAGTATACCTTCAAGATTAAAAAAATTTTTCACTAGTTGGAGAGGAATTTGTGTTATAATATTATTTATTGCTTTAATAATTGGATTTATTAAAAGATAATTATATTTATTATTAAATAAATTTAAATTTTTTCTTTATTTTCTATTATTTTTTATTTATTAAATATAATAAATTAATAATAAATAAATCTTTATTTTTTATTTATTATTTTTTTTATTATCTTTTAATACATTAAGTAAAAAATCTTCATCTTGACTTACTTTTCTAGAATTATTTAAGGAAACAAATCCTTTTTCATTTACATTATATAACATATCGATATTCGAATTAAAATTAATATTTAAATTAGGAATATTATTATTGTTATTACTCCCAAAATAACAATTATCATTTACAATATCCTCATTAAATCCTTTTGTAATATCATTAAATGAACTTATACTTGATCTTTTTCTTCTTTTACTTAAATAAGATTTATTATCCAAATTAGAATCAAAAGAAATTTTTCTAGCTGATAAATTAGGATAATGTTCCATAATTTCAACATTGTCATCAGCTAAATTATTTATTAATTGACTTAATATATAATTAATATTTGCATTATCATTTGTGGGATTCATAGGATTTATTGTTTCTGTTATAGAACCATTTAAATCATCTACATTTTCTTTTAAATTATAAATATTATTATTATGTAAATTATTATCAATTTTATTTTCATTTACTTTTTCTCTTTTTTTCTTCTCTGAATTATTTCCTCTTTCAAAAGCAACTGAATTTAAAGCTGATAAAATTTTATCATATTTTTCTTGAGGAGCTTCTTTTATCATATCATGAAACATTTTAATTGAAGTTTTAGATAAATCCAAATTAAAATCTAAAATTTTAGCTTTTTTAATTTTAACAAAAAATTTTTGAGCATGACTTCTTGCTTGAGTACTTGATCTAGTTCTAACATATTTTTGAACTTGTTTCCAATCATTTCCATATTTTATTATTGCTTCAATAAATCTTTTATGTTCATCTTCTTTCCATCTTCCACATGAATATTTTATATTTGATAAATTATTTCTTCTTGTTTTTATTTTATTATTCATTGAATTATTCTTTGTTTCATTTTTTATTTTATGCTTATTTTGATTATGAGATGGACGAACAAATGTTAATCTAAACATTGGTTTTTTTGGAAATATTTTTTTTATTATTCCTTGATTTTTCTGAGCAATTATATTTTTATTTATTTGATTATTTAATGTACTTATTTTTGATATTTGAGGATTTAATATTATATTTTGAGGAGGATTTATTATTCTAGATGCTTCTGTTCTTATTATAAATTTTGATTTTTTTTTTGGCTTTTGGGAGACAACGAACATTTTTATCGATATATATGAAATTTTATTATTTTAAATATTTATATAATAAAATGAAAAAAAAATATGCCAATGAAGATAATGAACCTACACCTTTGAAAGAAAAAAAAAGTGAAAAACCTAAAGAACCTGAATATAAAAATGATAGTGCTTCTTGTTTTTCTTCTGAGACTGAAAAAGCTTTTGAAAAAAAACAAAAAAGTAAATTTGAAAAATTACAAAATGCTTTTGCTAAAAGTTTTAATCCTCCTGAAAATAGTGGAAATAGTAAATGGAGAGATCTTCAAGTAAGAACTATTTGGAGTTTAATTATGATTTTTTCTTTTGTATTAATTTTATCTATGGGTCATTTTTATTGTGCTTTATTTGTTCTTTTTATTATTATTTGTATTAATTCTGAATTAATTGATATTTCACGTTATAAAGATAGAAATCATGAAGTTAAAGGATATTATTTATTTTCTTGGTATATGTTCATTTTAGGAATTTATTATTTTTATGTTAGAACTATTAGAGAAAAAATTCCTTCCTTAACAAAATATCTTATAATACATAAATTATTAATATATCATAGTTTTATATGTTTTATGCTTTATATTTTTGGATTCTTTATTTTTATAAGGACATTAACAAAAGGTTATTATAGATATCAATTTCGTCAATTTTCATATATCCATATTATAGTTTTAATATTTGGTGTTTCTTCATCTTTAATTGTTTCAAATATATTTAATGGAATATTTTGGTTTATTTTTCCAGCAAGTTTAGTAATAGTAAATGATATAACAGCATATATATGGGGAAGAATGTTTGGAAAACATCAATTAAGTTTATTATCTCCTAAAAAAACATGGGAAGGTTTCATTGGAGGATTTTTTTCAACTATAATATGTGGATATATCTTAACAAATTTATTATCATCATATGAGCCTTTATTATGTCCTGTTACTGAAATAGGAGTAATACCATTTAAACAATTTCATATGACATGTGATAATTCAGAGTTAAAAAAAATATTATATAATTTATCATTTAAAAATCCACTAACAGGAAATTTAATACAATTTTATATAAGAAATATACATTTTCATACTTTTGCAATGGCTTTATTTGCTGGAATTTTAGCTCCTTTAGGAGGTTTATTTGCAAGTGGATTTAAAAGAGCTATTAATATTAAAGATTTTGCTGATACTATTCCTGGTCATGGTGGATTAACTGATAGAATGGATTGTCAATTATTAATGGGAGTTTTCACTTATGTTTGGTTAAGTCAATTTTATTTCTTTGATGAAAAAAAAGTGTTAATTGGGCTGATGAAAAAAATTGGAGGAATGAAATATGATGATAGATTAATGATTTATCAATATCTTGGAAAATCTATTGGATATAAGTAAATATATTTAAAATATTATTTAATATTATTTTAAAAAATTAAGTGTAATATTTTATACAAATTTATATATCATTCATTTTTAAAATAATATTCTATGTAAGGCATTTCTACTCTTTCATTTTTTTCAGTTAATCCTTTAATTTCTAAATTAATCTTACATTTATTATCATTATCATTTAAAAGTTTTTCTACTTTTTCTTTTAATTGTTCTTCAGTAAAAGAACTTAAACTTCTATTATGACAATTAATAACATTAGTAATTTTAACTTTATAATTAGTATAAAAATAATTAAAAAATTCTTGCAGAGTAAGTGATTTTTCAATTTTAATTTTATCCCAAGTTTTCCAATTTTCAGGAATTGCTTTAACTACAATATTATTTCCATAATTAATATCTTTATGAATTTTTCTAGGAAATAATTCAGTCATCAAATATTTATTAATTCCTAAATTTAAAAAGCAATTTTTAACATTTTCAATTTGAGGAATATTACAATTTAATAAATCAAATTGTGAAAGAGAAATAATTTGTAATGTTATTAAACCTGCAATTGTACTTGATACTGTTCCTATTATCGGTTGAAATTTTCCTGAACATGTTTTTGCTTTTAAAAAATCACATTCTCCAATTTTATAATTTTCTGCTTTTATATTTGCTGCTGACATTATAAAATTTACATGTTGATTTTGATCATTTAATTTATCAAATTTTATTTCTGATAATTTTATATTTTTTTCTTTTGAATTTAATATAAAATTAAAAAAATCATTCACACAATTTTCATAATATTCATTATCTTTCTTTTCTTTTTTATAATTATAATTTTTAAAATTATGTTTTATTGCTATGTTTTTTATACTACCAAATTTTTCTGATATATTATTATAATTAATACATTTTCCTAATAAAATTGAAAAAGTTGAAATGAATAAAAAATGTTTTTGATTTTTTAAATCAAAATTTATATTTTGAGGTTGTCTTTTTGCTCCAGACCAAAATTTTGTACCATCATCATTTAATAAATCTGAAGGATATTTTTCAAATATTTCATTAATTGAAAAATCAAATAAATCTTGAAATCTATCTATACAATAATCAACAATATCTTCAAAATTTTTTGATTCTGCAAAATATAAAATTCTTTTAAAATAATATATTTGTGTTAAAGTTTCTTCATTATATTCTTTTTTTTCTAAATAAGAATCAAAAATTTGTTTGATATTATTTTCATTTGATGAAAGTAAAAGATTTAATTCTTTAATATCAATGTTAAAAAATTGTTCAAATAATTCTCTTCCCCAATCAATGCATTGTTCAATTGAAGTTGGAAATTGTTTATCAATAATAAAATCATCTTCATAAATAAAATCATCTTTAATATTTGAAGTATAATTAGGAACAATAATTTGATAATTTCCTTTTGTTCCATAACTATCTGCGAATATTAATATTTTATTAAACAAAGAACATTTTTTATCTATATATCTAATTAAATTTTTATTTACTAAAGTACATATTATTATATTTTGATCAGTCCAAAATTGGTCTGTAAATAAATTATCATTTTCTTGATTTACTTTATATGATAAACATTGTATTTTTAAATCTGGGTTATTTCTTAATAAAATTTCTTTACATTTTTCTATTTTTTTTTGACCTACATCGGAATTATTATATAAAAATTGCTGATTTAAATTTACTTTTTCTATTATATCATCATCTGCTATTGTAATTAATCCTTTTTCACCTGAACTAATACCTAATAAAGAAAAAATTTTTAATAGTTCATTTCCAATACTATTACAACCAATAAGTAAAATTTTTAAATTTTTTAAATTTTCATTTGTTTCTTCTCCAATAATAGATAATTGTTCATTGTATCTTGAATTAATATTATTTTGATAAATAACATTATTATTATTTTTATTTAAGGAATATTGAAAAACTTCAAAAAAATCAAAATGAATCCATTGTTGAATAGGAGTAAATTTACCTGTAACTTTTATAATTTCTTGAGCAACTATTCCTCCTAAAAAAGTACATATTGAAGTAAAATGAATTCTACTAAATCTAACCATATTACTTATTATTTCTTTATCTATATTTTGTAAATTAAGAGCCCATTTATATCCATTCTCTTTCGAATTTGATAATATTTTTTCACTTATTAAAATACATTCTTCAATTTCTTCTTTATTATTTTTATGAGGCAGAGAATTATGTATTGAAAAAAATTCATGTATTGTTAAAATTCCTAAATGGATTTTTTCGTTTTGTAAATTTTTCCCTTCATCGAATTGTGGATTTGAAAAATTAATATTATTTTCATTATTGTTACAATTAGAATTTAATTTATGAGAATCAGTATTAATGGAATCATCGCTATCTTTGTTATTTATATTATTCATATCAAAGCTACCATCAGAATTACTATTTTTAAATTCTAAATTATCACCGCTATTATTTAAATTATTACAACCTTCATTTAAAAACTCATCTAAAATTTCATCATAATAAATTTCATTTTTTGAGTGAATTAATTCTTTAAATAAACCAGGTTTAGGAATTTTAACTTCTTCAACAGTTCCATTACAATTATATTCTCTAAATTTAGTAGTATCTTCAATTGTGAAAGAAGTAGGTGATAAAATTTTAATTGGTCTTGGTGGTGTATCATTTAATTCATTCATTCCTGTAACTTCTTTAAATGTTACAAAATCACCATTTCCTAATTCTATATTTCTATGATCTATACTATTATCTATTACTACTATTCCTGGTGATGAATTGCTTATATTTCTAATAAAATATTTTTTGGCTTCTTCACCATTGGAATCAAATATTATGAAATCTTCACCAAAATCATTAAAAATAAAACCTGAGAAACCCAAGGCACAAGTATATATAAAATTTATTTTTTTATTTCTACAATATATATTTAAATTTTCTGCAGTCCCTAAATTTATTAACTCTGATATTATTATAACTTTATAATCATCTAATATTTGGAAATTATTTGCTAATTCTCCTTTGAATACATTTATCTGAGCTAAATTATTTAATAAATTTAATCCTCTTTTTGATGCCTCTGCCCTAGTTATTTTATTTATATCTTCTACGACACAAAAAAAATTAGAATTTAAATCTGAATTTGTTACAAGAGAATTATCATATAAAGTTACCTTTTTTACCCCCTGTAAAATTATGTTTTTTGCAATTTCAACTCCTAACTAAATATTTAGTATTAAAATATATATTTGCATACTCCTCTCATTCCATAAATAAAAACTGAAAGATTTATTATTTTTTTCATAGTTTCCATTCCATAAGCTCCTAATTGTTTAGAATATAAATTAGTGTCAATTTCCATAAATTCAAAAAAAATAAATTTAAAAAAAATAAAATAATTTAAAATACATATTTTGTTATATCAATATAAAATAGATAATATATAAATTATTTACAATATTTTTTTCCAATGTGTAAATCTTGAATATTATTTAATGAATATTTTCCATTTACTTTTTTTGTGAAAGGATTAATTATTACAAAAGGAATATAATATTCTTTATTTAAATTTTTATTTTCTCCTTTATTCTTATTATCATCCTTTTCATATTCTTTAAATTCTTTTTGATATTTATCAACTAATTCAACAAAATCTCTTGTTAAATAATCAAATTTATTTATATTACTCTTATAAATTAAATGTCTTTTAATTTCAATATTTTCTAAATTATTTAATGGAGTATAATATGAAATAGGTAAAACAATAGGATAATATATATAACCAATGGCACAACTAAAAGATATTACAGTTAAGAAATATAATATATCATAAATTTCTTTATTAATTTTTTCTTTTAAATTATATAAAAGTGTCATTCCTAATATTAATATCATATATGAAATCGTTACTGATAAAATTTTAAAAAATTTAATTTGTAAAGTTCTTAAAATATCTAAATAAAATTTTTGATCATTCTGAATGTTATTTTGAAAAATTGATTTTAATTTATATAATTTTTTAAGGATATTAAAACTGAATAATGGAAGTCCAATAAATAAAACCATAAAAGTGAAATATACTAAAATTGGTTCACCGAAGAAAATATCTTTAAGTGTTAAGTCAAATTCACCTGAAGCTTTATAAAATACTGCAAATATAAAATCTAATGTGAATTCTATGTTCTCTCCATTATAAGTTAATCCAATTAAAAAACTAGATAAAATATGTTGTGTCATTTTTTTAAAAAACTCAAGAAAAGATAAAATTAGTTTATATGACCAATTATTTAAATCATTAGTTTTACTAAAATAATAAGCATTTAATTGATATATTTTTACAATAATTAATAATAAAATGATAAGATCATACATTATGACTTGAGTATAAATTGAAAGATAATGATTATTTCTTAATTCATATTGTTTTTTGATATTTATTACTAATTTACAAATTATACCTATCAATAAAAGAAAATATAATTTTTTGTGAAAAAAACTACATATTTTTTCAGACAAAAATTTCCATGAAAAGTATTTTGGATAATCTAATTGATGTAATTTAATTTTTAGGTGAAAATATTTTAAATATTCTTTGATTTTATATTCTTCAAGAACATAATCTTTATCTTCATTTTTAACTCCAAAAGTTAAAAAAGGTGTATAATTCACAGGATATAATTTCATCGTTTCATAAAAAACAAGTCTATAAAAAACATGAGTAGCATTTTTATCTTTTAAATGATAATTAAAAACTTGAGATAATATTTCATCTTTATATAGATTGAAAGAAGTTTCAAAAGAATTTATCTTTAAAATATTTTCAGAAGCTCCAAAGAATTGGAAACAAATGATTATAAATAAAAGAAGAGTTTTGAAAAAATAAAAATTCATTTAAAAATTAAAATAGATAAAATAATTTAAATTAATTAAAAAGTTATTGTAAATATAATATAAAGAGAAAAAATTTTAGAAGAAAATTTTGAATAATTTCAACATTTAAAATTAGGAAAAAGTATTGAATAATTTTTGTTAAAAATTTTTAGAATTTTTTAAATCTGAAATTTGAAAAAAAATAAATAATTGGAATAAACTGAATAAATATGAATGTCCTTAATTTAGAACATTTTTTATTTTCTTCAGATATAATATATATAACAGAAAATGATCAAATTCCAATGAAAATTTTATTTACAATGGCATCAATATATATTTATGCCCATGATCCAAGGAAATTATTTAATAAAGAAACTAATCAAGCATTAACTCAAATGGCTCCTCAATCTACTGAAAGATCAAATCTTGTTTCAAATAATTCATCAACTTCTCAAATAAATAGAGTAAATATTATTAATAAAGCTAAAACTTTTGAAGATTGTTTAATTGTTAAATTAGATCATTGTGATATTATTCTTACTGATTATGATATTGATAATGTTATTGTTGAATATTTTCTTTTAGTACAAAGGAAACCTAATGCTAAAAAAGAAAACCAAAATTATAAAAAAGAAATTCCAAAATATCCTATTTATTATAACCAATCTCATAAATTTAAGTTTAAATCTTCTTCTCAAAAAGAAAAAAATTTCATTAAAATAATGATAATAATAGAAAGATATAAATATGCAATTAATCATTCATTATTGTCCCTTCCTATTAATGATGAAACTCTAATAAAAAAAAAAACAGTGGAAAAAATGGATAAAAAAACAATTAATAAGAATTCATATATCAATTGTAATTATCTATATGAATTAATAAATAATTTAATAGAAAATAACTTTAAATTAATAATTAAACCAGAATTTTTTGATGAAGA
>JAEEGK010018413.1_pt1 | contig 15115 bp, 10 predicted proteins | sample 8958771 | NCBI WGS metagenome assembly JAEEGK01 (sample SAMN16246547, study PRJNA631951) | gut metagenome | biome: gut microbiome; feature: rumen; material: SC-attached | host: Bos | place: Iran: Karaj | collected 2018-10 | reverse complement strand
AAAAAAAAAGAAAAAAAAAAAAAAGAAAAAAAAAAAAAAAAAAAAGAAGAAATAAAAGAAGAAATAAAAGAAGAAAAAAAAGAAGAAGAACAAACAATTGAAAAAGATATATTAAATAAAGAAACAAAAGACCAAAATTTAGACGATAACTTAGAAGAAATAAATGAAAGAGAAGAAGAAGAAAATGAAGATTTTGATCCATTAAAAGAAACAGAAAATCAATTAATAAACAAAAAAAAATCAATAAATGCTTTAGAACAATCAATAAATATAAAAAAGAATAACACCTCAAATACATTAGATGAAAAAGAAAACAAAGAAGAACCAAAATTATTAACATTAGAAGATAAAATAAAAATGTTTGAAGTTGGAAAAAAAGAAGATAAAAAAAAAGAAGAAATAAAAGAAGAAAAAAAAGAAGGAGATGAAGAAAAAGATTTAATTCAAGAACAAATAGAATTAGAAAAAAAAGAAACTGAAAAAAAAAATAGATTAAATGCAAGATTATTAAAAGCAAGAAATATGTTAAAAAATAAAACTCAAAATAATCCTTTTTATAAAAGTGTTGAAGTTACTGCAAAAGCTTCTGAATTAGAAAAAGTTTTAACTAAACAAAATAATAATAATAATGAAAATAATAATGATGATAAAGCTCAAATTAATAATTTAAAAAGTGTAGAAGATTTAATGATAAGTAAACCTGTTGTTAAAAGAAATAAGAAAAAAAAAACTAATTTTACTATTGAAGAAAATGAATAATTTTTAATTTTTATTTATTTATTTTGATTTAAAAATAAAATGGTTAATTTATTTTTTTTTAGTCTTTTCATTATCTCTTATAAAATGTTGTTCATAATTTTATTATTACAATTCCAATCCAAAGAAGAAAAAGTAAAATTTTAATAATGATATTCTAATAAAAACAAAAATAAATGTAATAATTATCACTTAGCTAAAGAATATAAGTGAAAAAAAAGATAATATAATAAATACTTTTAATTTAAATAAAAAATAAATAATTGTTTTAAAAAACAATAAGAATCAAATAATAAAGATAATATCCAAAAAATTTTATCTATTGATACTATAAATGAAAATATAATTATAATAATTATAATACTAATAATTATAATTTTCATAAAGATTATGTTTCAAATAAATTAATCCAATAAAAATTTAATTCTTTCCATTTTATTTAAATTTAAAATATATAAAAAAAATTAAATTAATATTCTGTATTAAAATTTCTATTTTGTTTACTTGTATAATAAGAAACGGACTCTGTTATATTATCATTTTGAGAAGTATTTGCATCTTTAAGTATATTTTCTAACATTTCAATTTTAGATTTTAAAGTAAATAAAGGATTATCTCCACTTTCACTTAATTGTGAAATTATATTTTTTGGTAAAAGATTTCTTGTACCATTATTTTTATCATTTACTATTTTATTTAAATTAAAATTTATATTTTTATCAATGTTACTTATTACTTGATTATCAATTTTCTTATTTTTTAATTTAATAATATTATTATTATTTATTTGTTCATAATTTAATTTCGGAATTATAGGTTTTTGATTAACTTTTTCTGTATTTATTGTATTTTCTTTTGTTGGAATAGATGTTATTAATTCTGAAGGAAATTTATTTTCAATTTTTTCTTTTATTTCATTTAAATCATTATTTTTTATAATAGAATTTAATTCAATTATTTTATTGTTTAATTTCTTATTTTCTTCTATTAATTTATATATTAGATTTTCAAATATTTTGAAGTCATATATATTATTATTTGATTTTAAATTTAAATTAATTCTAAAATTATCAAATAAACTTTTATTATTTTTTACAAAAGTTTCCATTGATTTTTTTGTTTGTTTAAATAGTAAATTATTGTTTTCTTCTTTCATTTCATTAAAATAATTAATATATTTATCATTTAAATCTTTTAAATTTTTTTCTTTATTTTGTTCAACTTTTTCAAGTTTATCACTAAATTCTTCTAATTTCTTCTTTATTATATCATTCTTTTGATTAATATTTTTAATTTCTTCTTCAAGAAATTTATTTTGTGATTTAAGATAAAAATTTTCATATTGAAGATTTGAATTATCTAATTGGTATTTAGAAATCAAATCAAAAAATGTTTTATTTTCAATTTTAAAATTGTCATTTGTTATATCTAATTTTGCTATTTTTGAATTATCATTATTAGGATATTTATTTAAAGTTTTTTGGTAATCAAATATTTTTTGATCTAAATTTCCTAAAATACTTTCATAACTATTAACTTTTTCTTTGATATTACCATCCATTTTTTAAACTATTGAAAAAAAAATATTTATTTAAAATTTAAATTCAAAATTAAAAAAAAATCTCAAAATCTCAAAAAAAAACAATTAGAAATATAATAAAAATAATAATAAAAAGATTTCATAATCTAAAAATAAATATTATTTTTGCATAATATTCCAAAGAGCTTTATTTTCTCCTTCAGGTTTTTCTAAAAATTTAGAATAATAATTAATATTATCTTTTAAAGGAAATATCCTTTCAAATCCTCCACTTGGTCTAGCAAATTCATGTAAGCTTTCATTAACAGCTTCACTAATAGAATCTTTGTAATTATTTTCTTTCTCCATAATATTAAATTTACCATCATGCGAGAAAGGAATTATACCAATTATATTAAATATATCAGTTAATACTTTAGATTTTATTTTTAAATCTAATTCACTATCACAGTTTAAACTTGGATTCAAATTAACTTCCATTAACCATGGATTTAAAAAACTATCTAATAAAATATCAAAACCATATATTTCAAATAAATTAACTGAACTTAAATTAAATAATTTAATTACTGGAATCCCTTCATCTGTTATTGATAATATAGTCTTTATTATTATATCTTTTATTTTTTTCCATAACTTATTAAAGTCTATTTTTTTCTCTTTTAAATATTTTTTAAATGTTAATATACTCCATTTATTACCCTCTTCTTTTTCAGTATCATCATTTTTTTCAAAATTTTCATTGTTTTTATTAATAGAATAATTAGTTAAATGAATATATTTATCATTTAATTTACTTTCATCTAAATTATAGTCTTCAGAACAAAATCGAGTTAAACCATCTTCAAATAAATATATTTTTAAAGGAGTATAACCAGTAATTAAAACATATAATCTCAAATCATATTTTTTTCTATTAATTAAATGTGGATTACTAATATAATGAGTAATAATAGTTTTTTCAGGAATATCGTTAAAATTTGTTAATATTCTTATTCCTCTTCCCCTTGAAGAAGCAACTGGTTTTAATAACCAAATATTATTTTTGTTTAATTCATAATTTTGAACTTGTAAAGTAAATATTTCTTTATCTTTCGGTAACACAAATGTCTCAGGCATATATTTAAAATCATTTGGAAATTTTATCTGTAATTTTTTATAATTATTATATAAATTATCCTTACGACTTAATTGCCATGTTATTGGAAAATGATTATATTTTTGGTATTTATTTAATTCTTTTAATAATGGAAACATTTTATCTTGTTTTAATAATTTCCAAATTATATTTGTGTTATCAAATAATTTTGTTCTTATTATATTATTATATTTCATTGGTTCACTTAAACATAAAGGTAAATTTTGATATGCTTTATATAAAACCATAAATTTTCTTTCTTTAATTTCATAATCTATTATTTTTAATTTTGTTTGTGGATTTTTATTAAGTTTTGGATCATAATAAAAAAAAAGTGTATTTGGATGATATGGTAAATTTGATGGAGGACATAAAAATTTTAATTTTTGGATTTTTCGATTTTTTAATTCTGGTCTTTCAGGTAATATAACATCATATCCTTGTTCTCCTTCTTTTTCTTCATTTTCTATTATATTATTCTTTTTATTTGTACTCATTTTTTAAATAAAAATTTTCAATCATTTAAAATAATTAATTTTCATTATATTTCTTAAAATTTATTAATTTAACACTTCGAAACCTTATATTTTACAAAAATAAAAAAATATAAAATAAATAAAAAAATAAAAAAATATAAGACTCTAATATTTTATCTACGAATAGGAAGTTTTAATACAGATGATTAATTTAAAACAGATATTTTTAAAACAATATATTCAAATTAAAAGTCAAAATTATTTAACAAATTCTGATATTGATGTCCAAATTCCATATAAAGAATTTAAATCAATTTTAAAGTCTATAAATGTTTTTTTTAGAAAATTAAAAAAACGAACATTTGATATTTAAATTATAAATTAAATAATCTAATAAAAATTAATTTAATCTCATGAATTTAAATTTAAAAACAAATAAATAAAAATAACCAAAATAAAAGGATAAAAAATAAACAAATTATTTTTTCATCAAATCAACTTCGACTTTTTTAATATTTTCACTACAATATAAATCACAAGCAAACATATATAATTCAGCAGAAACAGCATACTTTTCTTTTTCATCTTTTTGAGTAATAAAATCAATTAAATTTCATATTTGAACTTTAAAAATATCAACAATTTCTTCATCTTGAATTTCTTGAACAGGTTGAATATTTTCATCAACATCACAAATACATTGAATAAAATAATCTTTACTTTTCCAAGGATCATAATAAATATTACAACAAACTTCTAATTGATCATTTTCATTTCTAAGAAAAAAAACAAAAATAAAAATAACAAAAAAGAAGTTCCAAAAATCAAATTTTTTTTTTAAATTTTTTTTTGAATTATCTAAAGAATTTTATTTAATTTTTCCATTTTTTTAATATTTTTTCATCCTTTGTATTTAAAGAAGTTAAAGAAGAACAGCCATAGAACATACTACCCATTATATTAACATTATTATTATTAAAATTAGATAAATTTAATTTATATTATTATTATAATTTGTTTTTTATCATTTTCTTTATTTTCATCATTATTTTTTTGAAAAGTATGAATATCCATATTCTAAAAATATCAAAAGAACTATTATTATTATAAATAATTCTATCATTTTTAGAAAAGCTTTTCCTATTTCATTTTTATAATTTTGAAATTTAGGAAGTAATTTAATAATATCTTTACTACTTTTAAAACATTTAATTTTATTAGGTCAAATATTAGAAATTTCCTTTTTTTAATTAACTCCAAAAAAACCGAAAATACTTTTAATTTTTTTTTAATAATATAATTATCTAATATTTGATTACAAGTAGGTTTATTATTAGGATTAAATTGTAATAACATATTAATAATAATATTTAATTCATGAGAATAATGATTGGGAATATTATTATAAAAACCTCTTATTAATTTTTTGTAAGTTTCCTTATAATCATTACCATAAAAAGGTAAATTAAAAGTACATAATTCATATAAAATAATTCCTAAAGACCAAATATCACTTTTAAAATTATATGGTTTATTATTCCAAATTTCTGGTTCTGCATAACATGGAGTTCCTATTTTAGAATTTAATATATCTCCATTATATAATTTTGTTCATTTAATCTCCTAATTTACATATCCTATTTTTCATTATAAATATATTTGCACTCTTTAAACTCTATGAATTAAATTATTATCATGTAATACTTTTAATCCTTTCAATATTTGAATAAAAATTGACCATATTATTTTTTCCTTTAAATATTCTTTTTTATTTTTCCATTGAAATATTTTATTATAAATCACCATCATTTGCATATTCTAAAACTAAATTTAAAAATCAGTTTTTTCTTCATAAAATGATTCTTTATATGATATAATGTTTTGATGAGAAATTGATGATAAAAATCTTATTTCATTTAATGAATTTATTCTTTCTTTTGAATTTAAATTTGTAAAGTTTACTCTTTTTAATGCATATATTATTGAATCTAATTTTCTTTTTACTAAAAATACAACTCCAAAACTTCCATTTTCTATATCTTTTATTATTTCGAAATTCTCCATTGCCATTCAAAGTTTAAATTAAATTAAATTAAAGATAAATTATTTTTATATTTAATTTCGTTATTCTTTATATTTTTCATCAGAAATGAAATGTTTAATAAAAATTTAAATAAAATTCAAACCAAAAAAATAATTAAAAGTATTTAAATGATTACAATTTAAATATAAAATAAATATTAATTTATTAAGTACTTAAAATTATACTAAAATATTCATAAATATAAATTTATTTAATTTTCCAAGTGTATTCATATTAAAATTTATAAAAAATTTTTATTAAAAAATATCTTTCATTACCTAATATAAATAAAATGATATTGAAATATAATTCAATTTAAAAAGAAAATGATAGATTTTTCAAATCCTCCATTTGTTTTTAAAACGTTTAATATAAATTATTTTGAAATAGCTGATCAAGTATTATCATATTTTAATGATCAAAAGAATATAAAAACAAACAAAAAACAAGTGATTAAAAATGATGATGAAGATATAGAATATATTTATGATGGAGAAAAAATTAACATAATTTCTATTAATATAATAATAGAAAAAGAACCAATAACATTCATTGATGAAAATAATAATTCATTTAAAGTTTATAATTCTCAATATTTAAAGTTATGCCATCAAATTTTAGATAAAAATTATGAATTTTATAATGAAGATAATAAAATAAACTTTGAAAATATTATTTTTGGAAAAAATAAAACAATAAAGCTAAAAAAAAAAATAATTGTAGATGAATATTTTTTAAAACTTTATGATAGATTAGATAAAAATTTTATTGATGAAAAGAAATATATAACTGAAGTAGATTTTTTACATCCTTTATTTGGAAAAATTTTTAATCATCAATCAAAAGAAATTAATATTTATTTAAATAAGGAAAGAAATAGTTTTTTAAAAATGATTGATGATTTCATTTATGAAGAAGAAAACACACCAATATTTTATATAATGGGAATTGATGGTATAGGAAAGTCTTTTTCATTATTATTTTATTCATGTTTAAAAAATACTAAACCAATTTTATATTTTAATTTACAAACAATGAAAAATTATCCCCTATTATCTTTTCAACTTTTTAAATATGAAATTATGAAAATTTTTGTTGTCAGAAAAAAAAAACAAAAAGATGATTTTATCTCATTTACACATTATATTGAAAATTATAAAAATTTAAATTTCTGGGATTCTTTAGAACAATTTTTAAAATCAAATGAATGTCTTAATTGTGTTATTATTATTGATCAATATAATAAGAAATTTGACACAAATAATAAGATTGAAAAAATAAAACAATTAATGGATGAAAAACCAAGTTTTTTTAAAATTATTATATCTTCTTCAATAAATGATTATGATATAAAATTATTTTTATTATCTAAATTTTCTAGATATATTGAAAATGAAGTATATTCTGAAAATTCAAATATGTTTAATAAAAATAAAGATTATTTACTCAATGATTATGAGGAAGCAATAAAAAAAATAGATTTTAAGAAAAACATTAAAATAGATTCTGATAATGATTTTGAAAAAATTCGAATTTTTTTTCACCAAAAAAATTTTTATGATAATGAAGATAATATTGTAAAAAAAAAAAGTTTGAATAAAGAACATTTCCAAATTATTAATTTTACAGAATGTCCTTATTCTATAAACTATTCAAAAAAAGAAATTGAATATAAAAATATATATGAAAAAAAGGAAAAAATTCTTTATTTAAGTAAATTAATTTTAATAGATGATTCAATTCAAAAAAATAATGAAATTATTATAAATACTTTAAAATTATTTAATTTCAATCCAAAATATTTTAATAAATTATATATTCATAGTTTAAAAAATAATGGTGATATTAATCATGAAATAATCAAAAATTTTTTAGATGAAAATTATACATCAATAAAAAAAAAAATAATAGAATATTATAATAATAAAAATCAAAGAGAAAATAAAATAAATGTAATTGAAGAATTAATTGAATTAAATAATTTAGTGTTAAATAAAGAAACAATAGAATCATATCAAATAATTGACTTTATGAAAAAATATCCAATAAAATATTTAATTATAGAAGAAATTAAAAAAGAAGATAATTATTTTATAAAATTAGATGAAGAATATCATTCAAATAAGTTTATTTGTAAATTTGCATTTCCTTTTATAGGAATTACTATAAATAAAATTATTTTAGAAACCGAAAATTCTGAAGACATTAATATAAGAAATTTGACTGGTTCAGGATTAGGTTCTTTTTTAGAAAGAAAAATTTTTTATGCAATTTGTTCAAAAAAAATATTTGGTCAAATTGAAAATAGATATATTAATAGTTTTTCAGAAGTAAAGAAAGTAATTAAAAATGAATATGAATATGATAGATTAGATATATATGAATTAATAAAAAATAATAACTATGATTATTTAAATTATAATAGAAAAATTCTTGATGATATTTCAAATAATTCAATTACAAATTCAAATACAAATTATTATATACAACCTAAAAATCAATCTAATAAATCATTTGATTCTGCAATTTTAATAAATTGTAATTCTAATGATGAAGATAAAACATTTTATTTAATTTTGTTTCAAATTACTCATCATAAAAAAAAATCAGATATCAAAACTTTATTTCAATATACTTCTGATAGTTTAACTACTAAAGAATATTTTGAAAAGACTTACTCTATTATTATAGTAAAAGTTTTTTTTTATTATATTTTATCTTATGAATTTAAAAAAGAAGACACAATAGAAGAATTAAAGAATTATAAAATAGATTTTATTTATTTTTCATATAAAGAAATGAGTATTATGAATGAAAAAGAAGTAAAAATAAATGTAAATGATTTATTAAATGGAAAAGAGTTAAAATATGAAAATGAAAAGAATATATCTGAAAAAAGTTATGTTATAAGATTTATTGAAGAGAAGTTTGTTCATAGAAAAAGAAACAATGATTTTAATTATGATTATCAATCTTATGAATTAATCAGAAGAAAATTATTAGATGACGAGAATTACTTTTATTTAACAAAAACAGAAATTAAACAAATAATAAATATTTTAAAAAAAAATAATCAATGTTTTTCTTCAAAAAATTTAACATTAATATATAATTATTATGTTGATTTTTCTGAATTTGACTTTTTAAGAAATAAGAATGATATTATTGGTTTATTTTCTTATCAAGGTAATATATTAGTGACATATTTATGGAAAATTTATGAGTTCACATCCAAAAGTAATTCTGTGTTTGACGGACCACAAATTTTGGGAAAAATAGTCGATGAAAATTTATTAACAAAAAAAAACAATAAAAGAAAAAAAAATATAGCAAAAAATTTAAATGATTTATTAAAATCTCAATATATTTATATATTTACAATATATGAAATAAAAGAATAATAAAAATTTAAGATAATAATTGTATATAAGAATAAAAGTAAATTTACCTTTGAGTTTAATAAAAAAATGAACAAATGATAAAAGTTATAAAACAAATATAAAATAAAAATAATGAAATAAGATATGAAGAAAAAATGATGAAAATATTATTAAAATAAATTAAATACTTAAAAGAGATATTATAAATACTTTTATTCTTATATTTATTGAAATAAAAATAAAGAAATAAAATTAAATTATCAACTAACCTTTTCTTAACTTATATAATATACTTTTAATAGTAAAAATTAAAATAGTACAAATAACACGAATATATATTACTTTATAATTATAAATTTTCTTTTAATTCACATAAAATTAAAGTTTTCCCTGTTTTAAATAACATACCTTTATTAATTAATATTTTGTTATTAATTAAAAGCCAAATTCCATTAGTAGAACATTTACATTTATATTCATCTTCATCATATAAACCATCAAATATATAAAATTCATTATTAATTCTATCATAATAAAAACTAAATTGTACTCTACTAATTCCTTCTTCATTATTTAACAAAACATTACAACTTTGACTTCTTCCAATTAAAATAATATTATTTTCTTTATAATTGAATTCTCCTTTTTTTTCTCCATTATATTCAATATAAACTAAATTATTATCTTCTTTAATTTGAAAATTAATAAAAGATTTATTATTGAATAAAAAAATATATTTTTCATCAAATCCAATATTAATTTTTTTATCAATTCTTAAAAAAATTCCACTTCCATCATCATACCCTTTAATATAATATTTACCTTCATCAAATTGAATATCAAATTGATGAGGTTGAATATTTTCTTCATCAAATAAATAATCAACTTCTTCAAGTTCATCTAAATTTGAACTTTGAAAAGAACTTGAATTATCTTTCTTTATTTTTCCCTTTATTTCTCCTCCAAAAGAAAAAATTGCATGTAAAGGATCTTCTTTTGTAATTTTAATTGTTTCATCTTTTAAATTTTTTAAATTATTCTGAAATATTGAAATTATTTCATAATTTTCATTAAATTCTTTTGAAAATTTCATTATCAATTCCATTGAGAAATTTAATAATATTGTTGAAGAATTTGTTTTTGCTTTTACTAAATTATTATTTGAATTTATTTTTTTATCACAAAATAAACTTTTTCTTTGGTTATTATTATTATTATTTATATGATTTAATATTGATGAAGAAATTGAAGGTGGATTTTCAAATAAGTTTTGTATTGTTAATGTTTGTTTTATTCTTTTAGAGGTTAATATTGGGTCTTGATCAATATTTATACTTGAATTTTTTATATTTCCTCCTATTATGCATCCCATCTTCTTTTAGTTTATAAATTAATTTTATAGATCTAAATAAATATAAAATAAAGATTTTAATACATAAATTAATATAATAATTAATTAAATAAAACTTATTTTTCGTTGAAAGAAAAAAAATATATTTGATAATACTTTATGATTATTTTTTATTTTACAATACAATAAATAAAATAATTAAATTAAACCTAAAAAAAATAAAAAATTAATCATTTTTTTTAACATTTAAAGCATCAATTAAATCAATTGATTTTTTTTCTTTTTCAGATATACTATCTTCATCTTTTTCAAAAACACTTTCTTCATCTTTTTTTTTAATAATATCTTTAGAAACATCTTGTTTAATTTCAGGTTTGGAAATTTGAGAAATAATATTTTCTTCTTTTTTTTCTTTAAACTCAACTAAAATTTCAATTAACCAATCAGGATTTTCATTTAATAATTTAACTTCTTTAAATTTCATTTTATTTAATAAATCAACAACAATAGAATCTTTGAAAATATCTTCAAAATTATATTTTAGATTAGGATTATTTTTTAAATATTTTTTTAAACTAGCTTTTATACTATCATAAGGAATTTTATTTTGATAAATAAATTCTGGAATTGAATCACTTCTTATTAAATTACCAAATTCTTTTTTTGGATTTATAACTGGAACTGATTCTTTTAATATATTTTGAGATCTTATATTTTCAAATTGAGATAATTTAGAATTTATATTTTTTACATTTTTTAAATGATTTAAAGAGTTATAATTTGTTTCTTGTTGATATAAATGAGATAAATCTAAATTTTCTAATGTTATTTGTTGAGACACTTTTTTTAAAACCGCTTTTCTTTTTAAAGTTAATACTTTTATATTATTTAATAAAGTTAATTGCTCATATGATAATGATTGTTTGAATTGATTTGAAAAATATATTGGTAAAGAACAAAATTTTTTAAATGATTTTATTGAAGGTTGATGTAAATTTAATAATTCTATTTGATAAGCAGATAATTTAGTCATAAATAAAAAAAATTTTTCAAATTCATATTTATCTATTTCTTTTGAAATATTTGATTTTCTATTTTTTGATAAAACATAATCTATAAATTGTTCTTCTTGTGCTGGATTATATGTATTGAAAAATATATTATTTTTACTATTTATTATTTGAGGTGAATTTAGTTTTGGAGTTTGAATTTTATTTTCTATATCTGATTTTTTTGGAGAATTTAATATATTATTATTTAATTGAATATTTGAAACATTTTTATCCATTTTTTCAAATATAAAATTTAATCTCTCAATATCTTTTTCAGACAATAAAACTGAATTGTCAGTGAAATAATTAATATATTCTGACACCACATCTAAATTTGAATTATTATAATCTAATTCAAATAAAGTCATATATATTTTAAATAATTGAATGTTTTTATTTTTATCATATTTTGATTCTGAACTTGTGTTATTACTATTTTTAGTCTCTTTTATTTTTTTTTTTGAATGTTCTTCAATTAATTTTAATTTTAATTTTTTTGCTTCATAAATTAAAGAAATAGGTTTTGGTAAATTGGAATCAGAAATAACATAAGATAATAATCCTTTATTATATAAAATAGAAACTTGCATTTTTTGAGCTTTTAATAATCTAGCATATTCATTTAAATATTTTAGAGAATAATCATAAGTCATAAAAGCACATTTTAAATAATCTAATTCAACTAAAATATTTCCAGTATAAAAATATAAATAAGATAAAAATAATTTATTATCTTGAATAGATTCAATAATTTCAATATAAGAAAGTAATATAGTTTCATATAAATAATTTTTCCCTAATTTATAAGTACATTGAACTAAACAAGAAATAAATTTAATATAATCAATAATATCATCAGAATATTTTTCATTTAAAGAATTTACTTTTGTTTTAATATAACCATCAATATTAAATCCAAATTTCATTTCTTTTAATAAATGATTAATTGTAATTTGAGCATCTTTATAATCTTTATTTTTACATAATAATAAAAATAAAAGTAAAAAATTATAAAAATAATCTAAATAATAATGAAAGGCATTTGAATCTGTTGCAGGATTAGTTAATCTTTCATTAGAAATATAAGAAATTAAATTAGCTCTATTTAAAGTTATTAAATTATATGTTAAATTTATTTTTTCTTCTAAAGTCAAAGCCAAATAAATTTCTTTTCTTTGTTCTTGAAAATTATTATCATATGTTATTAAATGATTTGATTGTTGAGTTATTGGTATTTTATTTATTGTTTGAGTATTTTCATCTGGAGAAAAATTCGATATACTTATTGTATTTTCTAATTTTTGTGTTGAGAATATTGGCTTTATTCTTTTTTTTGATTCTTTATCTATCTTTGAATATTTTGGAGTAGAAAAAAAATCATCTATCATTAAATTCGAAAAGTATTTTGATTCTTTTATTGTTTGTTTTTTCCTTTTTGAATCCACTTTTGTTTTTATTTTTTTTATTTTTTTTTTAAATTAATTGTTTGTTTTAAAATCATAAAAAATTAATTAATAATAACTCACTTTAAATCTAAATTGGATAATTTAAAATATATAATTTTAAAAAATAAGAAATATAAATTAATTTGCCTCCTATTTTTGGAAAATTAAATATTCACATTCAAAAATTTTTTCACTTTTCAAATAAAAAATATTATTGTTTCATGAATTAGAAATAAAATTTGAAGGTTTCGTGAAAAACTTTACTAAAAGAAGAAAAAGATCTTATGAAATAATTTTAAAAATTGAATAATAAAAGAAGAAAATCTTATAATAAATAAAATGAATACAAATAAATTTTATAATATATAATAATTTTGAGAATGAGAATAATAATAATAATAAAAATAAAAGTTATAGACATTTATCTTATATTGATAACAATGAGAATAAAACTTCAATTTATATAAATGAAGAATCTGATGAAAAAATTCGGGGTAAATATTATTCTTATCAAATACAAAAGCATATAAGTATTATAAGGATGCAATTAGAAAAGGAAAATCATCCTATTATTTTAATAATAAATTGTTTTTCTAAATTTTATTCAAATCGTTTAAAAGATTTTTTAGAAGCATATTCTAAAAATGATTATAAAGAAGAAAATTCAATAAATGATGAAAATTTCGAAAATACTTGTGAAATAGTAAATATTAAAGATATTAATAAAATGAAAAAAAATGTAATTAAAGAAATACAAAATTTCATTGAAATAATTGGGGTTGCTTTAAAATTATTTTATTATAAAGCAATTAACTACGATTCTTTTGTTTATGAAAGAGATGAATTTATTAATTTAATTTGCTTTTTTTTATTTAAGAAGAAAGAATTTTATAATAATCTTTTTGAACTATTTGAAAAATCAAACAAAGAAAAACAAGAAAAATTGAATGATAAAAAAGAGGAATTGAAAGATATAACTCCAAGAGATGTAGGAATCAGTAGAAAATTTAGATTAAATGAAGACACAAAAAAATTAAAAGAAAAAAAAAATTATAAAGAGGAAGATATAATTTATACAAATAATGATGACGACTCAACTAGAATAAATACAATAAAAATAAATGAAGAAATTAGCCATAATATTGGAATAAAAGAATATTTTAAAAGACTGAATAAAGATGATAATAAACAAAAAAAAAAGCAATCTTTATCTTTTGATAAAAAAAATAAAATATCTTTGGAAGATTTTGAAAATGAAAATTCCGGAAAAGAAAACTCAGAAAATGAAACAGAAATTTCAGGAAAAGAAAAAAATAATAATAAAAAAAAACGTTGCTTGACAATAACAAATTACCAAGAATTCTCCGATGCATATAATAGTCTAAATACAACATTGAAAGAACAACTTAAAGAAGATATGGATAATAATCCAGCAGATATTGAATTCCCAAATATTGAAGAATCAGAATTTGATTTAAATCATCCATATAAAGAAGCTATTAAATATATTGAAAAAATTAAAGAATTTAAAGCTCCTCTTGATAAATTAACAGTAATTGCTCTTGTTAGTGTTTTAATAACTGATTATGTTGACCATTTTTGGAAAGGAGAAAATATAAAGCAAGATAATTTTTTAAGAATTGATTCTGATGAATTATTATCTATTTATTTATATATAATTTGTAAAATGAATACAAAATCAATATATACTCAACTTGATTTTATTCAATATTTTACTGGAACTGTAACTAAACAATCAATGATAGGATATTTTTATACTACTTTTGAAGGATGTCTTAAATTTATAATGAGTATAGAAAAAAAGGAAGATTTTACTAAAAATATAAATAAAAAGAAGGAATAGATATAATATAAATGAATATTTAATAAATTA
>JAEEGK010018412.1_pt1 | contig 15116 bp, 6 predicted proteins | sample 8958771 | NCBI WGS metagenome assembly JAEEGK01 (sample SAMN16246547, study PRJNA631951) | gut metagenome | biome: gut microbiome; feature: rumen; material: SC-attached | host: Bos | place: Iran: Karaj | collected 2018-10 | reverse complement strand
AAAAAAAAATAAAAAAGATTCAGAAATTTATAGTTTGATAACAGAAAGAGATGGAATAAGTAAAGAAAAAAAAAGAATTTCATCAAAATTGGAAAAAATGAGGAAAAACATTATTCAAATTTCTAAAAAATTTGAATATCAATTAGCTTGTAAAGATAAAAAATCTAAATTTGTAAATGATTGTAATTCAAAATTATTTATGGATTTAAATAATAAAAATAAAATATTATTAGAAGAAATAAAGAAATTAAATGATATGAATAATAAATTAAAACAAGAAAAATTTGAATTAGAAAATGTTTGTTTAATACAAGAAAAAAAATTACAACAATATGAAAAGAATTATATTCTTAGTAGAAGCAGAGGAAGAAGTTTACTTAAATCAAAAGGAATTTCAATTTCTCAAAAATGTTTATTTCCAGTTAATCCAATTAAAGATAATAATATTTCAACAGTAATTAATTTTAAATCATCTTTGAAAAATCATAATTCAAATATAATGACTTCAATTAAAGATGAGGAAAGATTACCAACTTTAAAATAATTTTTAAAAATTTAAATTTTAAATTGATTTTTTGAAGTATTATCATTAAAAAACTTTTATTCATTGAAATATTTAACTTCTAAATTTATTAAAAACAAAAAAAAAATATATATAAATCCATAAAATGCCAAATTTTTATTAATTGAGAAATAATATATATTTATTTTTTATTTTAAATTTTATCAATATAATCAGAAAGAACTGGTAATTCTTGTTTAAGTCCTTTTCTCTTTCTAATTTGCATAGTAATTTCATAAGCTTTACTTTTAATATCAAATGGATCTTGATTAATAATATCCCAATGAGAGAAAACACATTGTGGGAAAGCTTGTCCAGAAGTTAAACTTCTAAGATGTGCAGTAAAACCAAATGATTCAGCAACAGGTAAATAAGCTTTAACAACTAATAAAGGAGTTCCTTGTACACTTTCTTCACTAAATACAACACCTCTTCTTTGAGAGAAACATTGATAAACACCACTCATAACATCACCTGGTGTTGAAATATCACATAAATAAACTGGTTCTTGATATCTTGGAGTAGCAGTCATTTCAGCAGCATAATATACTCTTCTTGCAGTTGGAATAATTTGACCACCTCCTCTATGAATTGCATCAGGATGTAATTCAACATCTAAAATATTAAATCTTACTCCTCTTAATGATTCTTCTGCTAATACTCCTTCTTTTGTTACATTTTGAAAAGCACCTTCCATTGAGTCTCTAATTTCATTTAAATATTGAACTGCTTTTGTTTGATCAACTAAGAAATTTGGTCCTGATTGTTCTGGTCCAAATACCCATAATTTTTTAGCATCATGTTGATCCCATTCATATTTATCAATAAGAGTTCTTGCTGTTACTTTTGCATCATCTCCTGGTTTAATATCTCCTTTTTCTATTTCTACTACTAATTCATCTTTTAATGGTTCTGCTACAACGAAAAGTCTATTATGTTTATTTGGTGATTTTGCAAGACAAGTTTGACTTGATAAAGCTGTTACAGTTTCTTTATATGGAACAACTGGATCTGATTTAATAATTTCAATATTTGCATAATCTTCAACTAAATCTTTTAAACAAATTTCAAGATGAAGTTCACCACAACCACAAATAATATGTTCTGTTTCAGTATTAATGACTTGAACTAAAGGATCTGCTTTTGACATTTTAATAAGACCATCTACTAATTTTGGAAGATCAGCTGGATTTTTAGCATTAACTGCAACTCTGACAACTGGTGATACTGAATATTTCATTGACCTAATAATACATGCATTTGCAGATGTTGAAATTGTACCTTGTTTGACTAAGCATTGATCAACTCCTACAAGAGCACATGTATTACCACATGGAACATCAACAACATCTTCTGCTTTTCTTCCCATCATAAGAACAACTCTTTGAATATTTTTTTCATGTAAATCTTCTTGTTTACCATGTTTATAATTTGGTCCTAAAATTCTAACTTTTTCTCCTTGAGTAACTTTACCAGAGAATACTCTTCCAAAAGCATAAAAACGTCCTGAATCAGAAGTTGGAACCATCTTTGAAATAAACATCATGACTGGACCTTCTGGATCACAAGTCATCATAGCTTTAGCACATTCATCATCCATTGGTCCTTGATATAAATAAAGTGTTCTATATTTTTGTGCTGCTCTAGGTGAAGGTAAATGAAGGATAATCATTTCTAATAAAGCTTCAGATGCATTTATCCATTTTTGCATAACTTTTCTAATAAGATGTTTTCCTTGAAGATCTAATTCATCTCCTTTTAATTGAATTCCTAATTTTTCTAAAAGTGGATTGTAAACTTCTTTTTTACCAGTAGCAACTGTATTAGATAATTTAAGTAAAGGATCTAAAATCATACTACAAAAAGCTCTTTTAAGTTCATTTCCTTCCTCATCTTCTGGTTCAAATTTCCATTTTTTACTTTTAGCATCAAAGTAATTATCACCCCATAATTTATTAAATAATCTTTCTTTATTAGTTTTAAATTTAGCAGCATACATATTAGCAAAAGTAGTAATAGTAAATCCCCAACCATGAAGAGCAGAACCAAAAGCAACAGTACCATGATCAGGATAAACTTGTAAATCTCCCATCATATCTTGTTTTTGATAAGTAGAAATAATAACATTAGCATTTTCAATAACTCTAGAGAAATTTTGATAAATAGTTTCAGAATCATGTTTTAATTCAAAGAAAGCTCTATCAACTTTATTAATCATAAGAACAGGTTTAATTAATTCTTGTAAAGCTTGTCTTAAAACAGTTTCAGTTTGAACACAAACACCTTCAACATAATCTACAACAACCAAAGCACCATCAGTGACTCTTAAAGCAGCAGTTACTTCAGAAGAGAAATCAACATGACCAGGTGAGTCAATTAAATTAATTAAAAATCTATCCATTGTACCATTTCCTTGAACATCATATTCATAATATAATGAAACTCCAGTTGATTTTATTGTAATTCCTCTTTCTGCTTCATCTTTACGTGTATCTGTATAACGAGTATCACCTGCTTTCTCTTGAGCAATAATACCTGCACGAGCTATTAATGAATCTGTTAATGTTGATTTTCCATGATCTACATGAGCAATAACTGACATGTTACGGATGTTGTTTTGGTTGTCCATAATTTCACGGACTTGGTCTATTGTGAAATTTACCATCTTTTTTTTGTATCTTAGTGATAAAAAAAATTATTTTTTTTGGTATATATAATTTATTAATTTTTATTTAAATTTTTGAATTTTTGGTTTTTATGTTTTTTTAAGGTTTTTTGTTGGATATTTATTTTTTAAAAATTATTTAATTAATTAAGGAAATGGGTATAATTAATTAATTTAAATTTTTTTTATTATTTTTTAGATTTTTATGTTAAAGTATAATTATTATTTATATGAAAATAAAAATAAACAGTTTATTATATATAAATATAGAAATTTTGATTATGATTAAATTATTTTATAAAAATTAAATTAATAAATAATATATAATATTATATATGATTACTCCAATTTAAAAATATTCATTTTAATTTTATATATAAAAACTAAGTTTTAATTTGTGCGAATAAAAAATAAATTTCCTCAAAATTAGATATTGAAACTAAAACTAATACTAATTAATTATATATATTACACTTTGAATGATTTCCAAAGATAATTAATTACAATTTTTTACAACATAATAACAAAATTCTCATTCCAGCAAAACCTCTGAAACAAAAATTTACAAAATTAAATAATATAATAACTCTTCAAACATACATAATAATTATATAAAATCACTATATTTTAGACAATTCTTACCTCCATCAATTTTTTTAGCAATTTTTGAAACAGGATTAATATTCATTCTTGAACAATATATTTTATAATCATCATAAATTTTATTGAATAAATCATTTACACATTCACAAGCTTTTTTCATTACTTCTAAATTTTTTGTACTAATACATAAATGAAGTGGTTCATCACTTTCTTTATTATTAATACCTTCTTTATATCCACTTCCTTTTCCTCTTAATCTTAATTTTATATTTTCATTATCATTATCATTATTTTTATTATTATCTATTAATTTACATTCATCTATTATTTTTTTCATATTACATCCTTTGCTTCCTATTAATCTTCGTGCTATGTGGAAATCTTTATCATTTGGGATTAAAATTTCAAATTTACATGTTAATTTATTTTGATTTTTTTCAAAATTTTTTGTTGTTGGATTATTTACATTTTGTATTTTTTTATTTAAATTATTATTATTTTGAATTATATTTTGATTATTTAAATTATTATTATAATATATATTTTGCATATTTATTGATAAATTATTTTGATTTATTATATTAATTGTATTTATATCATTTATATTTTGTGAAATAAATTGATTTTGTATATTAGTGTTAAATTCAATTATATTATTATTATTATTTAATTTTGTTTTTCCATTTGAATTAATATTATTATTTTTATTATTTAATGTCATTGAAATTAAATTTCTTTGTAAATTAAGTAAATTTTTAATTGAAATTTGTTGATAATTATTTCTCATCTCATCATTAATTAATTTATAATCATTTTCAAAATTAAACCATCTAACTTTAATATCTTTTTTCTTATTATTAATAAAATTATGTTCATTATTAAGAAATTCTCTACAAGTATTAGCAGAAAAAAAAGTTTTAAATAAAACTATACACACTTTACCATTTAAAATAAATTCTTCAATTTCACCAAATTGTTCAAAAAATAATAATAAATCATTTTCATCAAAGTGAGTACTTTCTTTTGATAGATATTCAAAAACAATTGATGGAATAGTTACAAATTCATGTTGTTGTATAAATAATTCAATTTTTTCTATAACTTCAGAATTTTGAGACTTATTCAAAGGTGATTGAGTAGTTTGTTGCATATTTTAATAATTTATGATTTTTTATAAATGAATTAATTTATTTATATAGTTTTTAATTTAAAAAAATAATCAATAATGTGTGGTTATTTTTCTACATAATATAATTAATATTCATATTAAAAAATTATGATTTTTTTTATTTTATAAAATAAAATTTAGATATTTTAAATTTTATTTATATATAAAAAAATTATTTAAATAAAAAATGAATGTAATATATTAAAAAAATATATTTTTTTTGAAATAATGTTAAAAAAATAAAAAAAAATAAAAAAAAAATAAAAATTCATATTTGATTATCCCTCCTTAATCAAATGTCCGAAAAAGATAAAAAACTAAATCACAAAAGGCATACATTAGAATCTTTCCTGGATGAGACCTCCAATCCAAAAAAATATCAAAAAGTGAGTTCAGATATTCTTCCTAAAATAAATAAATATACTCAAAATCAATTTTCTCAAAATTATTATTCTCTGCTTGAAAAAAGAAAAACTCTTCCAGCATGGGAAGCAAAAGCAAACATAATAAAATTAATTAAAGAGAATCAAATAGTAATAATTCAAGGTGAAACAGGTTCAGGTAAAACAACACAAATACCACAATTTCTTCTTGAAGCAGGTTACAATGAAGGAATAGCATGTACTCAACCAAGGAGAGTTGCTGCTATGAGTGTTGCTAAAAGAGTAAGTGAAGAAATGGATGTTGAATTAGGAATGCAAGTTGGTTATACAGTTAGATTTGATGATCAAAGTTCTAAGTTTACTTTAATTAAATATTTAACTGATGGTATGTTACTTAGAGAAGCTACTATTGATCCTAAATTAAAAAGATATGGAGTTATTATTATTGATGAAGCACATGAAAGAACTTTAGCTACTGATATTATTTTTGGGTTTTTAAAAGAACTTTTACCTCAGAGAAAAGAATTGAAAGTTATTGTTATGAGTGCTACTATTGATATTCAAAAATTTCAAGATTATTTTCAAGCTCCTTTAATATTAATACCTGGTAGAATGTATCCTGTAGAAATTAATTATTTAAAAGAACCTACTGATGATTATATTGAATCATCTATTAAATATGTTATTAATATTCATGAAAAAGAAGGTCCTGGTGATATATTATTATTTTTAACTGGAGAAGAAGAAATTGAACAAACTTGTACTTCAATTAGAAATGAATTAGAAGAATTAGGTGATTCAGTTGGTCCTGCTGATGTTATACCAATGTATTCTACTTTACCACCACAACAACAACAAAGAATTTTTGATCCACCTCCTATTAGTAAAGGAAATAAACCAGGAAGAAAAATTATTGTTTCTACTAATATTGCTGAAAGTTCTATTACTATTGATGGTATTGTTTATGTTATTGATCCTGGTTTCTCTAAACAAAAAGTTTTTAATCCTAGAATGAGAATGGAATCTCTTTTAATTTCTCCGATTAGTCAAGAAAGTGCTGAACAAAGAGCAGGAAGAGCAGGTAGAACAAGACCAGGCAAATGTTATCGTTTATATACTGAAGATTCATTTAAAAATGAATTAAAAAAATCAACAATACCAGAAATTCTTAGAAGTAATATAACAAGTGTAGTTTTAAATTTGAAAAAATTAGGAATTGATGATTTAGTTCATTTTGATTTTATAGACCCACCAGCACCAGAAACAATGATGAGAGCATTAGAAATGTTAAATTACTTAGGTGCAATAGATGATGAAGGAAATTTAACAGAATTAGGAAGTAATATGAATCAATTACCTTTAGAGCCTGAATTAAGTAAAATGGTATTAAGTGGAGTAAAATATAAATGTATAAATGAAATATTAACAATAGCATCATTAATGAGTGTACAAAATCCATTTCTACGTCCAAGAGGAAAAGAACAAAAAGCTGATGAAGAAAAATCTAAATTTACAAGTCATTTAGGTGATCATTTCACAATATTAATAGCCTATAATAATTACAAATTAAATGGAGCTCAAAAAAAATGGTGTATTGAAAGATATTTAAATTATAGAACAATGAAAGCTGCTGATAGTATAAGAGAACAATTACAGAATATTTTATTAAGAATGAATATTAAAATTCCACAAAGTGATTGGTCACCAATTATAAAACCTAAAAAAGCAAAAAAAATTATAAAAAGTTTAATTGAAGGTTACTTTGCTCAAATTGCACATTTAGAAACTGGAGGTTATTATATTACTGTAAGGGATAATCAATATGTTTTTATTCATCCTTCTTCTGTTTTACATGACGGAAAACCAAAATGGGTTTTATTTAATGAGTTTGTACTTACTAATAAAAATTATATTAGGACTTGTACTTCTATTGAAGATCCTAAATTACTTTTAGAAGTTGCACCTGATTTTTTTAATTTAGAAAAAATGAGTGGATATGCTTATAAAAGAGATTTGGAAAAAGTTAAACAGGAATTGGATGCTGAGAAAAGTGATGATGAATAAAATTATTTTTTAATATATTTTCTAAATTTTTTATGAATTGTTTTTAACTTTTTTTTGGATATTCAAAATTAATTTACAATAAAATATTATTTTTTATATAATCTTCTTTATTCTCATTTTAATTTCCATCATTATTACATTTTTTAATAATATTGTTTTAATTAGACTAATTTTAGAATAATTTTATTAGTTTATTTGTTTATCATTTTTTATAGAAAATAATTAATTAATATTTAAATTTTTTCTTTAAATTTTGAAATTATTTTTTATTAAATTAAAATGATGTTTGGTAATTTTGGTTTTCTATCAGGATTAATGTTTAATAATATGAAATTGACTTCTGTTGAAGTTGAAAAAAAATTAGATAATCCTAATACAACTTTAGAAGATTTATTAATAGAAGAAGAATTAATTCAAGAATTAAAAAATCAAAATCCTAAATTATTAAAATTTTTTACTAAGGATAGAGTTAAATCACTTGTTAATTATATTATTATTGAACCAACTGAAGATGATCAATTAAAAGGACATAAATTTCCTTTTGTTTCTTCTGAATTATTAAATTGTAATGACCAAAATATTTCAGATTATTTTCTTATGACAAATTCAGAGTTATATTCTAAAAAAGAAAATGAAAAAATGAATCATGAAAAAAATACTTCAAAAGATTTTTCAAGTAAAGATATAAATGATATTTTAAATGATTTAAATAAAAAAGAAGAAGAAAATAAAAAAGAAGAAGAAATAAAAAATGAAGAAGAAAATAAAAAAGAAGAAGAAAATAAAAAAGAAGAAGAAAATAAAAATGAAGAAGAAAATAAAAAAGAAGAGGAAATAAAAAATGAAGAAGAAAATAAAGAAACAGACAATAAAGAAAAAGAAAATAAAGAAGGAGAAATAACAAATAAAGAAGAATTAAAAAATGATTATCCTGAAAATAGAATTGAATTATTAGATCATTTAGTTTCTTTTGTAGAAACTGAATCAGAATTAAATTATGTTCTTGCAGGATATTTTTCAAAATTTTTGATAATTTTATTTGATAATAATACAAAGACATTAATTAATTATTTTTTTAAAGAAAGAAAAGATATTTTAGAAAAATTTATATATCATTCATATAGAAAATCAATATCAGATTTATTATCTAAATTTTTATTATTTGATAAGCATCTTCCAGAAGATTCAAATTTAGAAGATAAAGATATTTTATATAAAATAAGAATAGAATTAATAGAAAATATATTTTCAAATTTGAAAGTAACAGAAGAAAGAGAAAAAATTTCAAGTATTGTTTTAATGTTAATAGATATTTTTGAAACAAAACCATTATTAAATGAAATAATGGATAATGAAAAAATATATACCTCATTATTTCAAAATTTAAAAATTGATTTAAACTTTGATGAAAATATAAATAATTTACAATTAAAAAGTAATTACTCAGAAATATTATCATTATTAACTTATATGATATCTAATTCAGATAATTGTAAAAAACCAAAATTCTATATAAATGATAATAATAAAATAATACATACAAATTTAAGTGAAAATATTTTAAATTGCTTTGATAATTTTATTGAGAATTATAATCAAAAAGAAGATTCATTATCAAAAATAAATTCAATTCCTACTGTATTTAATGAATCAGAAATAAAACCATTAGGAACATTCAGAGTAAAAATAGTAGAATTTTTTTCATCATTATTCCCTTATTTAATAGATATAAGTCCAATATATGATAATTTATTAATAAAATCAAATTTCTTTCAAACATCATTTAATTATTTATTCAAATATGAATGGAATAATATTTTTCAAACTTCTTTATTAATTCTTTTTAAAAACTATTTAAAAGATGCTAATTATCATATTGAACTTTCACAATATTTATTTGAACAATTTAATATAATAAATATAATAAAAAGTAGTATATTAAATAATCAAAATGATAAATTTATTTTTAATTCAAATAATAAAATTACACATGGTTATTTTCCTTTTTTAATTAGTTTAAGTTATAAAATAAATTCTGTTATTGGAGGGAAACCACTTTCAATTTTTACTAAATCTAGAGAAGGAAGTATTACTTTTGTTAATAGATCAGAAATAAATGATTTTTTTAATAGATATAAAAGTGGTTTTGGATTTGGAAATGAAATAAATATAAATAATGATATTAAAGAAAATAACAATTTTTCTTCAAATAAAAATACTTTTTGTGAATCTATGCAAAAATATGTTAATGAAGATTGGAATGAATTTTTTAAAAATAATGTAAGTGAAATTGTAAGATTATACGAAAATAAATTATGTGATAAAAATAATTTAGAAAGTGAATTTGAAAATGTAGAAAAAGAAGATAATAAAAATGAAAGTCCATTTAATAAAGAAGTTGATAATTTCTTTAATGATATTGATAATAAAAATAATGATAATAATAATGATAATAATAATAATAATAATGATAATTGGTTTTTTAATGATGAAAAAGATAATAATCAAAATTATGCTTCTGTAGATATTAATGATTTTGAATTTGTAGATGAAGTTAAAAGTTCTGAAAAAGTTGAAGATATTCAAAATTCAACTGGAAATTTAGTTGTTGATGAAATTGATAATAATCAATATAATGATGCAAATTTTTTTAAAGTTCCTTTTAATGAAGATGAATTAAATGCTGCTTTAAAGGAATTAGAAGATAAATAATAAAATTTTAATTATAATATAAAATAAATCAATTAATGAATATTTAATTATAATTAAATTAATTAAAATTTTTAAATTTAAACACAATATTATTTTTTACTATTTTATTTAAATTTAATATTTAAAAAAATTATTCATAATTTAAAAGTAAGATATAATAATATAAAAAATATCAAAAGATTTTCTTTATTAATTTTCATTTAATACATCATCTTCTTTAAATAAAAATAGATTTTCATCTTGATTCAATATATTTTCATTATTTTCTTCTTCTTTTATTGTAAATTTAATACCATCTTCATTAACATGAATTTCTACATTATCAACAAGAGTGCTTCTTTTATTTTTATTCTTCTTTTTTTTCTTTTCTTCATCTTCATTTTTATTATTTTCATTAATTAAATACTCATTATAATCAATTACTACATATTCATTTTGTTGATTTTTTTCATCAGAAAAAATAGAAGTTTTAAACAAATTAATCTCATTTGTTTTATATTTTTTTTCTGTAAAAAAATTAAAAATATAAGGTAAAATCCCAAATATTATATAAGAGCGAATAAAATAAATTATACTTTTAATTATAAATAAAATTTCAAATGATAAAGAAGTTAAAAAAAAGTTAAGAAAAATAAAAAAAAAATTAACCATAATAACACATAATATTTTTAATAAAGAATATCTTAGATTATCATTCCACCATTTATTAATATTATTTTCGACAGTGAAAGATGCTCCCCAAAACGCTCCTATTATAGTAAAAATATCAGCAATTTCAAAAAATGAATTTTTAATTCCCATATTTTCTAAATCAAATAAACTACAATTTCCTCTTTGATTTAAATTATGTTTTATAAAATTTAAATTTTTTTCTTCAATAAAAAATAACATTATTGAAGAAAATATTGTTAAACCTAAAATATAAAAAAATATTTTAATCTTATATTGTCGACTTCTATATATATTTTTTAATGATTTATAAGTGAAATTATGTATAATTATATCTAAATCAATCATAATACAAATTAAAATTAATGAAATACATAAAGTAAAAATTAATTGATAAAAATAAAGGATTTGATTAATTAAAGAATTAATAGCATATAAAATGAGAATTATAATATATGCAACATTAATAATTATTTTATATTTTATTTCTAATTTATTCTTTTGATCAACTAATATATATGAAATTATTAAATAAAGAAAAAAAAAAGAAACAAAAAAATAATTCTCAGAAGGATTTGCATAATTAGTATAACAGAAATGAAAATGTGATTTACTTTCCCAAAAAGGTCGATTTGATTGAAAAAAAATTTGACAAATTATCATTCCATAATAAATCAAATATGTTATAAGAACTAATTTTAATGCAATAAATGGATGGAATAAAAAATATACTATACTTATATAAATTATCATTGAATCATTTCCTCCAAAAAGTTTAAAAAAATAATTACAAAATAATTTAAAATAATCATTTTGAAAAAAAGTGTCTTCGATTAAATTATGTATTTTAGGTAAAATAATTTTTTTTTCAACTGATACTAAGTTTTTTTCTATTATTGTTTCCATTGGGAAAAAAAAACACATTAAACTAATTATTATCACTCGAAAAATTAATAAAGTTTTTGATTTTGAAGATAAAGTAATATTACTTATTATACTACCTCTTAATTCCTTTCTTTTATTTTTTTTATCTTTTTTTAAATCAATTTTTTCATTTGATATATTTTCATTTCTTTCTTTCATTTTTCTATATAATCATTTAAATATAATATTTAAATTCAATTTCCATACATTTTATAATTTATTGTATTTTTTTTATAATTTTTCATTAATATTTAAAAATTAAAAAGATCATATGATGAACTTTAATAAAATAAAGAATATATTATTTTGTTAATGGAACTTTTAAAATATTAATTTTAATATTCAAAAAATACGACTCATTTCTACTTTATATAAATTATTATGATTATTTTTCATTTTTTATTACTTCATTGAAGCTCTGAAAAATAAATAATATATCTTCTAATTTATTTTTATTTGTTAATAATAAATTATAATCTTTTAATTTATAAAACAAAATTATTTATTAATAAATATTATTATTTGACAAAAAAGTCCTATTTTTTCTTTCATTTTTTCATTTTTTCTTTTTCAGAAAATAATTTATATATTTTATCTTCACTATAATTCAATAATTTAAAAATTAAAATAAATAATTCTTTTCCTTTATTAGAATATTGTACTTCATAAAATAATTTATTAATAGCTGAACTTAAAGTAGTAACTATATCATTAACATCATTTAATTTTTTATTTAATTTTTCAATTTCATTTTTACTTTGTTTCAATTCAATTTTCAAATTATTAATTTGTTTATTATTAATAACTTTATTATTATTACTATTTATATTATATTTATTTAAAATATTTCCTCTAATTTCTTTACTATTATTATTTATAATATTTATTTGTAAATTTTTATTTGAAAGGGTTGACTTTTCAGTTAATAAATCATTTTCATTTAATTTTCCTAAATCTTTTGAATCAGGTTCTTCTTCTACATTAAATTCATAAGTTGTTTTTTTATTAGTATATAAATTTAATTTATTTAAATCTATTGAAATTTTAGTTCCATTTTCTATATAATTTGATAAATCTTGTATTAAATGAAGATAATCACTTTTTAATTGTTTTAATCTATCTTGTTCATTACAAAATAAATTAAGAAGATATCTATATTTTTCAACAGATATAAAATTTGTTGATATATCATTATTATTATTTTTATTAATTTCATCTTCTTTTTCTAATTTTTTATTTAATTCTAAAAGTTCTCTTATTTCTTCTTGGTTTCTTTCATTTTCAATATCTTTCATTTCTAATTTTTGTAATAAATCATTTTGAATTGCCAATAAATCATTATTTAATTTTCTAAAATTTTCAGATTCAGAAAAATTATCTTCTTCATCAAAAGATTTTTTATTATATTTCATTTTATTTATTACTGTATTATTAAGTGCATTTTTATATGTTTCACATTGAATTCTTGATTCATTTAATTCTCTTTCTAATTTTTCTTTATCAATATTTAAATTATCTATTTGAGTTAATAATGATTTAATAATTTTTTTTAAATTTTCTATTTCATTCATTATAACACCATCTTCAAAATTATCTTTAGTATCAAAAATACTATTTAACTCATTTTCATTTTCATCTTCATTTATATATGGTCTAATCATTTCAATTATTTCAGAACAAAGATTTTTAATATTAAAATATAATTTATTTGGATCATTAATATCTGTAATAGAACTCTTTTGATCAATGATATGAATATTATTATTTTCATTAATTCTATTATTTTTTTCTAAACTATTTATAATTTTTTTAATCTCATTTTCATACCATTCAAATTTATTTTCTTGTTGATTTAAATTATAAGAAAATGAATTTTGACTTTGTAAAGAATCCATAACAGAATTTAAATTAAAACCATTATAATACGGTTTTAATAATTTATAAATATTTCTAATAGAATTTAAATTGCTATTTAAATTATTTTCATATTGTACAATAGAATTCATTTGTTTAGAAACTTTATGATTTAAATTAGTAATTTCAGATCTCAATTGAGAAGTAATAAATTGAGAATTTGATTTAATATCTTCTAAAGCTGTTCTCAAAACAGAAATTGAATCAGTTAATTCTTTTACATTTTGATTTGCATAATTAACAATATTTGAATTTGTTAAAGGAGTTCCTGTTGTTATTCCTGAATTTGAACTTATTAATGAACTAAATGAACGATTATCTTGTATTATTTGAATATTTGTATCTGTTTTTGAAAATTTTAATGCTTCTTGATATAAATTTGTTTTTCTTTTTTCAAAATTTTTTTTCAATTCTTTTACATTTGGTTCCTTTTTACATATACTTATTTGTAAATTTTTCATATCTTCCAAAAAATTTAATATTTCTTTTGCTAAAAATTTTTCTATACTTAAATTATTTGAATTTATTATATTATTATTTGTGTTTATTATATTATTTTTATTAATAATATTATTATTTGTATTATTGTTTTTTATCATAATATTTGAAGATAAATTTTGATTATTTGTTTTAAAGATTGAAGAATTATTATTATTTTTTCTTATTGTTACACTCTCATTTAATTTTTTTGCACTTTTAGATTTAAGAACTGTACTATTATTTGTTTTTATATTTGAATTTATTTTTTCTTTTTTGACATTTTTCATTATATAATTAATTATTTTTCCTTTTGATGCCGTTGAATTTTTTTCTTTATTTAAATTTAAATCAAAATATTTTTTTTCTTTTTTATTAGATTGATATTCTAATTTTAATTTTAAATTTTCATTTGTTTTTGGCCTTTCTTTATCTTGACTTAATATTCTTTTTATATTTTTATAGCATGATGGACTAAATATTTCTCCATTCAATTGTGTTAAATTTAAGTAATTACTTTTTGATTCTGTTGTTTTTCTTTTTTTATCTATATATTTATTTATTTTTGTAAAAGAAAATTCTTTTCCTTTTTCCATTATTATTTACAAATAATTTAAATTTTTTTATCAGAACTTAAGAAAAGCCAATATTTAATTATTTTATTTAAATTTAAATTCTCAAATAATAAGAAAATTTATATATTTGTTTATTTAAAACAAATAATAAATGTTTTTTATTTAATTATTCTTGATCGGTTCATAAATATAATTTTTCTTTGAAAACATTATATACATTGAATTATCTTCTTTTTTACTAATAAATGTTTATTTTAAATCTTGATAATATGAATATATATTATTTAAGTTATATAATTAATTAATATTTTGAATTAAATAATAAAATACAATATTATTGTTTTCTATATCATTTAAATTAATTGAATGATTAATTTTAATAAATCTTTTTTTTAATTAT
>JAEEGK010018411.1_pt1 | contig 15117 bp, 11 predicted proteins | sample 8958771 | NCBI WGS metagenome assembly JAEEGK01 (sample SAMN16246547, study PRJNA631951) | gut metagenome | biome: gut microbiome; feature: rumen; material: SC-attached | host: Bos | place: Iran: Karaj | collected 2018-10 | reverse complement strand
GGCTGCGCGGTTTGCTGTTTATCATTTCAAGGGCTATCTTAAAGAAGATAATGCCGCCTGCTACGTAAAACGCGCCGGGCGTTATTCCGAAGAAAATGAGGATAAAACGCCCGCCGAGCGCAAAAATAAGCAGCACGACACCGGCAATTGCGATGGCGTGCTTTAATATGCGTAATTGGGTTTTGCGCTCGTAGCCGCCCGCGACCGCGATAAACGCCGGCGTGTTGCCGATCGGGTCAAGGAGCATTATGAACGTAAAAAGAATTTTTAGAAAATCATATATCAGTTCTTTAGTCATAATGACATTATAACGTGATTTCCTTCATTTGTGACAAAATCAGTACGCAGAAAACTCGATGTCAGGGAAATATACGTTAACGAACTGCAAGGCTTCTTCAAGATCTTCGCCATAATAGTCGTACAGCTCATACAAGGAATCTACCCAGCTGTTACCATGCGCAAGGTCGTACATCTCAGCCAAGTAATCTGTTATCTCACTTATAGCCCACTTCATATTGCATGCCCAATCAGGAATGCTTTCATAAATCGTAGGCCACGGCTCTTCATAATCCCATTCCGCATAAGCCCAGAAATCGTCAACGTCGGCTATATCCTTGTCATAAAGACAAGCTGCGCCATAATCGTCGTTATACCAGATATTTTCGTATATATCCGCGATTTCTTCACCGGCATCCTCGCGAAGTCCTTCTTTGCTGTTAAAAACAACAGACAATGCTTTGAAAGTTGCCTCATAGCCTTCATACAAGCTTACTGGAAGCAAGAAATACTCGTAGTCGCTTATATAATAGTCTTGCTCAGAAACAGGAACTTTGTAGCAGTCCGTACCGTAAATACGCTGGCTTCTAAAATAGTCGGAACCGTCCGCAGCTACGCTAGCGCCAAAAGACACAAACAGCAGCATAAAAGCGATCATAACAATACCGAACTTTTTCATAACTCTTATTCTCCTTTTATCTTAAATACACTAACCTTTTGGTTAAGAATGTCAATATTTGCCTTGTTGTTTTCTGAATCTTCAGTAACTGTAGATACAGCTTTAGAAATAAGATCCGTACCGGACGCCATTTCGAACATAGCGTTGTTTATCTGCGAAGTAACGCCAGAAAGAACGGTCATTTCCTTGCCAATCTGATTTCCGCCTTCAAGAATCTCCAAAGAGCCGTCTCTTACGATGCGCGTAGTTTCCTGAATTTCGCCAATAGCCTGAAGAACTTGCGTACTTCCCGCAGACTGCTCTTCCATGCTGTTCTTTATGACAAGATCCTGATTCTTAACAGTGTTCGTAAGCTCAAAAATAACTTCGAACTGCTTCTGTACGTCGCGAGAGTTCTTTGTAACTTTCTCGATATCTGACTGAAGCTGTTTAAGATGACCGGTAATGGACTTACCCTGTGTATTAGACTGCTCGGCAAGCTTACGGATTTCATCAGCAACAACGGCGAATCCCTTTCCGGCTTCACCAGCATGAGCAGCCTCAATTGCGGCGTTCATTGCAAGCAAGTTCGTCTGGCTCGCTATGTTCTGAATTATGCTTGATGCTTCGAAAAGACCGGCAGACTGATTCATGATGAGGTCAGAAAGGTCTACAGACTCGTTAATCTTAGCGCGGCCAAGCTCTGACTCTGTTCCGAGCGTTGCTACTGAATTGGAGTTTTTCTCTAAGATATCTGTTACAGAACGGATATTTGATACCATCTCTTCTACAGCGGCGGAAGAATCCGCAACGCATTTAGCCTGCTCTGCTATGCTGTCGTTCAGTTTCTTTACGCGCGTAATCATGCTGTTAACAGTTGACTGAGACTCTTCTACACCGGCGGAAAGGTCTACAACGTGATCTTTTACGGTGTTTATGCCTTCCATAACGTGCATAATTGCAGCAGATGATTCTGTCATGTTCTCCGCGAAAGAGTCGGCTGAACTGAGCGATGTGTCCACAGACTTTCTTATTGCAAGAATAAGATCGCCCGTTGTCTTGTAGAACTTGTTCAGCTCTCCAATCAAAATACCGAACTCATCGCGGCTACGTATTAGAAGTTTATCTTTAGAATAGTCACCATTAGCGATAGTTGCCGTAAATTCCGAAATCTCCTTGACTCTTGCGACAGTTCCGCTCATCTGCCTGTATACATCGAAAACCATGAAAACCATGCTTAAAAAACCGATTGGCAAAATAATTGAGGTTAAAAGCTTTGCCCTGTCCATTTCTAACAGTGCAGGAGCTAAAATCGGGCTTAACGTGACAAAAAGAATACCCATACAGCCGAATGTCGTTACAAGGATGCTACGCAGCTTTAAGCTGAGCGATTTATCTGCTGCGGTATAAGGAAGATTGCAAAGGTTTTTCTCGAAATTCTGCATGAAAAGGATATAAAAAAGCAGTGCGAAAAGGAAAGTCCAGCCACAGCAGGCGAAATAAACCGGGATTCCATACCAAGCAAGACCTAGCGATTTTGTCGCAAACATAAGGACTGTTCCGCCCAACGGACCGTTAAGGCTTCCAAGCACAAGGGAAACGTTCTCAAAAGTTTTTGCTGTTTTGTTGAATTTCCGGTCAGTTTCCGGAGAACCGTCGTAAGTATATAGCTTTTTAGTATGATATCTGTAATTAAATATAATTGTCAGTACATATAACGCAATCGGAATCACAAAAAGCGGATGCATCAAAACATGCAAAAGCTCAGTACCATATATATCCATGAATACAAGCCAGCTTAGGCTCGCAAGCGCTGGTGTCAAATACAGCAAAACATATATAAGCACAAGGTTTTTTGGGAATTTTCTGATGATTCTTTTCTTGTCCTCTGATGATTTCATAAGTTTCTCCCATTGTGTGACTGACTGTTTCCCCTAGTTGTACAATATTCACACGTAGCTATAACTAGATTATAACACAATTGGAGATTTTTTACAATTTGTTTTGTTCAAATGGAGAAAAAAAATAAGAAAACATTAAGATTGTGCGATTGTTGACAAAATAACTCGTTGTAGTAAAATCATCTTTATGCCAGAAATCATAGTTATTGTTCTAATTCTCCTCGTTGTGGTTTTCTTTTTCCTTGTATTGCGGAAATCAAGCAAAACTAGAGAGTCTTCAAGCACATCCGAATATAACGAAAGACCGGTTGAAAAAGTTACGGTTATCAAAAAACGCAGTTTTTTTGGCGGTTTTCTTAGTTTTATCATAATAATCTGCCTGCTGGCTGCAGGTGGTATTTTCGCATTCAAAAAGCTTGTGGTAGATTACACCGGCACTTATGCAACGGACAGGCTCACTTACACCGATGAATACGGCATCTGTCTTTTGATTACGTATCATCCGCAGTACCAGAAGGGCAATGCAAAAGGCTACGCAATAACGCACATTTCGGTAGAAGACCTGATTTCTGGGAAATACAACTCAAACCACAGCAATGACACCGCCGATTCCGAAGATCTTATGTATTCATATCAGCTTTTGGCTTCTTATGCAGACAACGATCTGGTTAACAGCTTTTCAACTTTATTAACGAATAACAGTACAAAGAGCTTCGATATCGGGAACAACGGCAAATACTTCCTTCTTACGTCAAACAGCAAGTAAATGTTGCTAAGGATATATCGAAAAACTTCGTCTTCGGCGCTTTTTTCGAGTTTGCTACCGCTTTACCCCATACGCAATAAAAAGCCCCTGACGGTTTGAAGTACGTTTCAATTCTCCGTCAGGGGCGCTTTGTTTTATAGAACCGCAGGATTTCCGCAGATCTTTCGCTTCATGAGCGATTTTCAGTTGCCGGATTGCCCGGCACTATGCAAACTACAGGTTGTCAAAAAATCCTTTTGCTTTTAACAATTCCGCATTAAGGATTCCGCCGAGCGCCGCACCACGCTTTGTATTATGGCTGAGCGCGACGAATTTCACGTCGAAAACAGGGCACTTTCTAAGGCGGCCTACAACGCAAGCCATGCCTTTCTCTGTCTCACGGTCGCGACGCGGCTGCGGACGGTTTTCTTCGTAGCGGTACACAATCGGGTGTTCCGGCGCGGAAGGAAGGTTAAGTTCCTGCGGCACAGAAGTAAAGCTTGTCCAAACCTTGATTATTTCTTCGATTGACGGTTTTTTGTCTTCCGGCAAATCGAATTCAAGAGAAACACAAGCAGTGTGTCCGTCAACAACAGGAACGCGTGTACAAGTTGAAGAAACAAGCGGTCCTGCCGCATTCACGATTTTTCCGTCTTTTACGGAGCCGAGTATCTTAAGGCACTCTTTTTCCGTTTTTTCTTCCTCGCCACCGATATACGGTACGATATTGTCTATCATGTCGAAAGACGCTACACCAGGGTAGCCCGCGCCGCTTGTAGCCTGCAAAGTTGTTACAATCATGCGTTTAATCGGGTAGCCGGCTTTCTGCAGCGAGTAAATTGGCATCATGTATGTCTGGAGCGAGCAGTTCGGCTTTACAGCGACAAAGCCCTTATCCCATCCGTGGTGCTTCTGCTGCTCTGGAATTACGTCAAGGTGAGCGAAGTTGATTTCCGGAACGAGCATCGGAACGTCTTCTGTCCAGCGGTTTGCGGACGCGTTCGACACGACAGGGATTCCCTCTGCGGCATATGCTGCTTCAAGAGCCTTGATTTCGTCTTTGCCCATTTCGAGTGCGCTGAAAACGAACTGGCACTTACCAAGTGCTTTTTTCTCGTCGTTCGCGTCTTCAACCATAAGGTTTGCTACATCAGCGGGGATGTCCGCACCGATAAGCCATCTGTTGGCGACGGCATCCTTGTAGAGTTTGCCGGCCGAACGCGGCGACGCGGCGACGTAAGTAACCTTAAACCACGGGTGGTTTTCCAAAAGCTTAATATAGCGCTGGCCTACCATGCCGGTAGCGCCAAGAACTCCTACTTTTATTTTATCAGACATAATTTCTCCTAAAATCGTGCTGCCCGAACCGAGCTTTTGTCAGCCGGGCAACTTCGTAAAACTATAAATCGCACTCTTTGAGCGCGTTTTCAATAATCTTCTTCGCCGCGTCGTTAACCTCAACGAGCGGTAACCGCAAACCGCCGGCAGGAAGTCCCTTTACGTTCATAGCATACTTTATGGACGTTGGGTTGCCGTCGATGAACGCGGCCTTGAAGAACGGCGTAAGCCTGTAGTGAATCTCGCGGGCTTTCTCGTAATCACCTGAGAGCGCGAGCGTCACCATTTCCGTAACAAGAGCTGGCGCGACATTTGAAACGACGGAAACAACGCCGTCGCCACCTGCCGCCATCATCGGGAGTGTTAGACCGTCATCACCGCTCAAAACTGAAAAATCCGGTTTCTTACGGCTGATGCGGGCAATCACCTCCATCATCTGACTGATACTGCCGGACGCTTCTTTTACACCAGCAATATTCGGAAGCTCTGCAATACGGCAAAGTAAATCCGTGCTGATATTCTTACCAGTACGTCCTGCAATATTGTACACAACTATTGGGATTCCAACTTTCGAAACTTCTTCGAAATGGCGGAAGATACCTTCATCAGAAGGCTTATTGTAATATGGCGTGACGATAAGCGCATAATCTGCACCCATAGCCTTTGCGCGCGTCGCATAGCGGACTGCATCACGCGTGTTGTTCGAGCTGGCACCAAGGATTACGGGAATATCGCGCGGATTCCCTTCATCGGCCAGCTTCTGTTTATATTTGCGAACTTCGGATATTACAATCTCAATCAGTTTTTCTTCTTCGGCGTTCTCATCAAGAGTAGGTGTTTCTCCCGTTGTTCCAAGCGGAACAAGACCGGAGATTCCGTTTTCAAGCTGAAACTGAATCAGCTTGCGCCAGCCCTCGTAATCTACGGAGCCGTCCTCAAACATCGGAGTGACCAGTGCGGTAAATGCGCCGCGCAACTTTGACATTTAATGCCTCCCAGCATTATCCGGCAGAGCTTTATTTTTCGCGCCCTGAAAGCGGGTTCGCGATGTCTGCCATACAGATTTGCATGATATCATGCAATTTTATGCAGATTATTGCATTTTTATGCATTTTGCGCAATAGGTATTCAGGTGTTTTCATGAAAGTGGATTTTGTCAGGGAATTTGTGATTTCATATAACTTTTTTTATAGAGCTGCTCTCGCTGGCTCCCTTTTAGGAAAGTAGGTTCCTCACTCTGTTCGTCAATACTTTCCTAAAAGGGAACCCGCCAGCTACGCAGCTCTATAGAATATTCTTGTCCGCAGTCCCAATTTCGCTTTGTCCACAAAATCTGTCTACAAATTCGGCAGCTACGCAATATCGTTTGCAATATTGCCTGAATACCTATCGACTTACCATAAACCAAATAGATGGACTGGACGGTAATCGCGGGATGTGATAGTTTTGTTAGCATATTCAGGATCAGGTTATGGCTAAGAAAGACAAAGAAATAAAAGAAAAGAAACCGAAAGCTAAAAAAGAACACAGAAAGATGAAGCCCAAAACATTCAAAATCCTTGTTGCGACTTTTTCTTCCATACTTTTTCTTATCATCACTGCGACAACATCTTTACTGATATACGGCAATCATCTTAAAAATCCGCAACCACAGGCTTTAACATCCGAGCAGCAGTCTCTTCTTTCCGAAAGGACAGAAAGCTTATACCCTACTTCCATCCTGAATCCGCTCCCGTACAGCACTGTACCCGCAGAGTTAAACATAAACGCCGCATCCGCAATGCTCATAGATGTGGCGAACGGCTGCATCCTTTACGAAAAAAATGCTGATACCCCTATTCCTCCTGCTTCAATGACGAAACTCGTCGTAATGTATGTGGTCGAACAAGAAATAAACACTGGCCGGATTTCTTATGGCGATATCGTGCCGCTTCCACCCGAAAGCTGGGCTATAAATCAGCCAGCGGATTCTTCACTGATGTTTCTTGCAGAAGGCCAAAAAGTGTCGCTTCACGAGCTTTTGGAAGGGCTTTCTGTTTCTTCCGGCAATGATGCCGCGTATGCAGTTGCATCTTATGTTTCCGGCTCTGTAGACGCGTTTGTTGAACGCATGAATGCAGAAATTGAAAAACTTGGGCTTAAATCCACTCATTTTGTTGAGCCTTCAGGCTACAGCGCGGAGAACATAACCACGGCAAGGGATTTTGCAGCTTTTGCACGAATTTATATTCAGCGATATCCAGAAAGTATAAAGAAATACCATTCTCTTGAAAGCTTTGCGTACCCGCAGCCGTGGAATTTGCCAGAAGGCTTTTCGTCGCTTTCTAAACCGGCATCTGTACGCCGTTATTATCCTGATAAACCAATAAAACAAAACAACACTAATAAAACGCTCGGGACGATTCCAGGCGCTGACGGTCTTAAAACAGGCTTTATCGATGAGTCGGGATACAATCTTGCGTACACTGTAATGCGCGGAGACACGCGTTTTCTTTCAATAACGCTAAAAGGTCCTGGCGTCGGTACATGGGAAGGAAACAAATACAGACTTGAAGATGCTCAGACTTTTACGGATTTTGCGTTCAATACGTTCACGACCGTAAGGCCGTCCGCTGTTTCAAATATTCCTGTAATCGTTGCCGGTGGTGAAGAAAACAGTATTGAACTGAAGCAATTAAGGGCTGAACCTATTTCTGTTCCGCATATTGCGGGTTATGGCTTAACGGTGGACGGAGAAAGCAATGGCGTTTATCTTTCGGTCAAAGTTTCCGCGCCCGCTTATATAGACGCGCCAGTTAAAGCAGGCGACCAGTATGGAACTGTAACGTATTCGCTTGGAAATACGGTTCTTACGACCGTTCCGCTAATAGCCGATAGAGATATCGATAAATCCTGGGAACTCAAAGGATTCATCGATCATCTGTTTCTTGGTAATTGATGCTTTCCGAAATAGGAGATAAGTTTTCCGTCCGAACGCAAATGAAATTAAAATATTTTGGCATTTTTTGCAAACAATGTAATCAGATTGAACTCTGACAGCGAAATTGGGGCTGCGGACAGTGTTGCGGGGGCGAACGAAGTGAGTCAATTTCCTTATACCCCGCACTCTCTGTCCGACAGAACCAATCCGGCACAATGTGCCGGTTGCTTAAGGAAATTATTATAAATGCTCGCTCTCGCGAGCTGGCAATGAAGCGGGAGTTCAATCTGATTAAACTCTGACAGCGAAAGCGATGTCAATTACAGTAAATATCAGTATTTATAAAAAATATGCGTTCGGACCGACAAGGCTGTTAGCGGATTTCGGAAACAGGAACAATGCGATAGCCCGCATCAAGAATAGCCTCAACAAGCACGTCGAAACGGTTGTAAAGATAATCACTGCGCGTTCCTTCTCCCATTCCCAAAGAAACAGGTATAACTGCGCCCGCCGCGAAGTATTCAGAAAGATTATCGATTACTTCAGCAGTCGTGTAATACTTTTCACCGTTGACTGCGGCATTCTCAAGAGTCGTCGTATCAAACAAAGGCGTTGTCGATTCTACATACGTATAGCCCGCCGCCTTACCTGAAGTTATAACTTTAGGATCTGCTTTATACAACGGAGCGTGCCAGTAAAGGGTAAGCTCACCGCCCGTAAGCGCGAAGAATTCATCTTCGTTACGTGCAAGACCACGGCGGATAAAGCTTTCATCACTTATGAAAGTGGATGATGTTAGATCCGCGGCGGTTATGAACATAGATGCGCACTCGTGCCCGGACTCAGCTATTTCCTGAACAGCCGTCGGGAAACGACGTATGAATTCACCGTTTATAAAGAACGTTACTTTAAGTTCGTTTTTCTTAAGAACTTCAAGAACTTTGGCAAGTCCGTCCGCATTGTCGAGCGCATCAAGCACGAGTGCGAGAGCGGGGCGCAAGTCCTCTTTTTCGACCTGTTCACGGTACAGCGGGCTTGTTGAATAAAGCCCCGTAAGAGAACGCACATAAATTGCGTTTTTGTAATCAGGGTTTCCGGATGTGCCCAAGAAAACACGGAAATATGTGTTCTGAGTAACAGCTTTTCGTACAATAGCCCCCGAGGACGCATCCCATACGTTCTGCTGCTCATTATACTTGTACGTACCTGAGCTGTTTGAAACAATTACATCATTTGAGCCGGCATTCCATGCAAAACGCTCTGCAGAAGAAAGCAGCAGAACTTTAGACGATTGCGTTCCCGGCTCCCAAATACGTACAGTTTCTGTGCCACCAATGAAAATCTGGCGTCTGTCTATCCAACGGAAAGATACAATATCTTCTTCCGCGAAAACATAAATCTGCTGCCAGTTTGAAAGCTTATAAACGTGAAGGCTGTTTTTATCACGGAAACAAAGCATCTTTCCGTCTGGAGAAAGCATTGGGTCTGTGACGAAAACAGGGAGCGGAAGAGCTGTAAAATATGTACTGTTTCTTGCGCTGTTTATAGAAAGCTTATATACATAGCTTTCGTAACTTGTTTCATGAAGCTGCTCTATCCAAACTATAGGGATATCTGTACCGCCTTCTTCTGTCCAGAAAACCTTGAAAGACACAGCTGTTCCCGGAACGCTAACGAACGGGTATGAATAAAGAGTCGTTATAAAATTAAAGTCTGTACCTTCAAGTTCCATGTACCAAAGCGTGCGGTTATTCTGGACAAGAACGATTGATGACGCGTCCGCGTTTGTCCAGAACGCATCGTTTCTGTTGTCAAAAGCATTCGGAAGCCTTCCTGCAACTGAGCCTGATCCCATAAGGTCAGCATAAAGCGCGCGCGTATAGAACTCGTTAGTAGCTATTTTATAAACGATGTCGTGGTTTATATATACAAGAAGCGATGAGGTCGCCCAGCATACGTTAGAAATTGCGCCAGTACCGATTTTACGGAATTCTTCCGACATAGCTGAAAGGCTGAAAGTTTCGCTTGTTTCCAAGAAATAAAGCTCGCCTTCTTTTTCGTATATAAGACGCGCTGAATCAGGCGACCACGAAACTGGAACGTAGCTGTAAGAAAACTCCGTATTAGTAGCAAGCACACGCGTCTTTCCAGTAACCATATTCTCCAGGATAAGGTCCGCGCGCGCTGCGGTTTTCTTAACGAAACGGCACTGCCAGTTTCCGTCCGGGCTTACTGAAACAGCTGCCATATTTACAGAATCTTTTCCAGAAACCCATTTAAGCGTATTATCAGCAACAGAATACTCTGCTATACCGTCTGAATTGCGGATTTGAAGAAGTTTTCCGCCCTGAAAAACTTCAAGTTTCTCTGGGAAGCATGTAAGAAGTTTGCTTTCCGCTGCCGCAGCTTCCTTTATGTTATCTGTAAGCTTGGCGCGGTACAGTTTTTTATATGCGATATTTTCTTTTGATTTTGTCTCCGCCAAATATAAAAGCATATCGCTTGAGTTCAAATCAAGCGATGAAAACGTAATCTGCGAAAAAACTGGTGTGGCAAAAAGCAAAGCCACTATAATAATGAAAAAAGTGCGCAAATATCTTAACATCGTTTATCTTTTTCCCTTCTCATCATAAATATTGTCATATCCTGCTCTAAATCGTCAAGCATTGTATTTATCCGATTAAGCCTGGAACTCTTTTTTACTGGTTCACTTTCTGACAGAGCAGCTGTTTTTTTGCCACCAGCCGCACCTACGGGAACAAGGTCCGCCTCCAGCTGAGAGCATCCGCACCATGGACAATATATGAAATCCTTGCTTATTGTTCTGCCGCATTCATTGCAAATTCCAGGTAAACGCATATTTTTCTCCCAATAATTAAAATTGAAGTATTGTAGTCGGCGAAACAAGCTGACTGTTTTTATATACTGAAAAATGAAGATGCGGTCCTGTTGAATATCCCGTACTTCCTACATATCCTATTGTCTGTCCCTGATTAACGGTCTCGCCTTTTTTCACAGAATACTTCTGCATGTGAGCATACAACGTCTGATATCCGTTTCCATGGGAGATAATTACATAATTACCGTATGTATTGCTCCATCCTGCCGTAGAAACTTTTCCGCCCATACTCGCACGAATCGGTGTTCCAGCAGAAACAGCAAGGTCAACGCCTGTGTGGTAGCTTCTTACGCCTGTGAACGGATCCGCACGATAACCGAATTCAGAAGTAACCCTGTAGCTTACAGCGAGAGGCTTTATCCAAAGCTCACCAAGTGATTTCTTAAGTGTTTCAGAGTCAAGTTTTCCACCCGGAATAAAAAGAACCATTCCCGGCTGAAGTACGTCAGATGTCATGTCGTTTACATCAAGAATATCCTCAACGGAAATTCCGTACCGAGAAGAGATAGACGAAAGGGAATCGCCCTGCACTACTTTATAAGAAACGCCGTCCATTGAAGGAATCGTAAGCTTCTGACCTACCCAAAGCTTACGCACGTTGTCTATATTATTTACAGATATAAGTGTAGAGATATTCGAAAGCCCGAATTTCCTTGATATATCTGTGATGTTGTCACCGGATTTTACTGTGTACTGGCTGTATTCGACTGTTCTTGTGAAAACTGTTCCCGCCGTTACATCAGCTATTGTTCCGTCGTCGCCAACCTGACTGTATTCATCATCGACGAACATCTGCTTCATGGCTGTTTGAACGAGGCTTACTCCGTCAGCTGCTGTTTCCGAACCGAACACAGCCTGCTGAGGACGGGAAATAATAAGCATATATGCTCTGAAAAAGAGTACGGAGGCAAGAGAAACCGCCGCAACGACAGCGAAAAACCACCGTAAACTGTATATAGAAGCGAAAAGAGCTTTAAAAATCTCTGTACTTTCTGTACTAACTTTAACCGCAGCCTTAGCCTGTACCTCACACTTTTTGCGTGCGGAACGCTGTACTATACGCTGCTTTTCAAGCATTTTATCTAAAGAAACCGGCTCATATTCAGGGGTACTGTATGAGCGCGAATCAAGAAAACTGATAATTTCCATACTCATCTATCGACATAAACAAAGCTCCATATTAGAATAAACTGATATGAAATCCGGTAAAAGACATCTGATTGCATACATTATCGCAGGAATTTTGCTTGGCATAATTCTTAGGGTGTTCGTAATAGACGTGGAGACAGTCTCCGGAACTTCTATGGAACCGACGATACAAGAGGGCGAAACAGTACTTATAAACAAGCTTGCATACGGAGTAGAAAACCCTTTCAGCAACAGTCTTCTTTTCCGTTGGGCAGAACCGGAACCAGGCGATATAATAACATACTACATGAACAATAAGCTCGTTATGAAACGATGCGTTGCCACAGAATATACGGTACTGGATTTTTCAAAGGATTCAGGGTATAGTCTTTCCGTGGGGGGAACAAAAATTCCTTTGACAGAACAGCAATATCAGCGGATAAAATACGATACATCGGTACCGGAGGGGACAGTTCTTGCAATCGGCGACAATTACGATGAGTCCGTAGATTCACGCGACTACGGTTTTATTGAAGTTAATTGCATACTTGGTAAAATAATATGGCACTGAACAATTTCATCTCAAAACCCAGGCTCATAATTCTCGTCGTATGTTTTATCCTTTTCGCCGGTTATGTAATTGTCTCTTACGGAGTCCTGGCTTTTAAAGAAAACAAAGTTGCTGTAAACGCCACAATCGAAATTGAACGCGGTTCTATACTCGACAACAGCGGAAAACCGCTCGCCGTAGATACAACTTTCTATCATCTTGCGGCGACACCTTCTCTTCTAAAGAACAAAGAAGGTCTTGCTGCCCAAGTAATTGCACCGGTTACAGGCCTTGCACCGGAAACGATAAAAGACATGATTCTTAGCAGCCGCACTGACTTTCTTTACATAAAGAAAAAGCTTTCTGAAAGCCAGCACGACGACCTTCTTACAGCTATAAACAACAATGAACTTAGAAACGGACTTTTTTTTGACACTATACCCGGACGCATATACCCGGAGAATGCGCTTGCCTCTCAGGTAGTAGGTTTCATGGGCGACGACGGCATAGGACTTTCGGGCATTGAATACTCAATGCAGGATGTTTTGTCGCCGGAAATACCCGCGCTTAATGATATAACAGAAAACACAACGTTACGCGGAAAAAATGTCTACCTTACGATAGACTCTATACTGCAATATAAGCTTGAAAAAATCGCTGACGAGGCAATGCGCTCTACGGAAGCAGAAAGCCTTATGCTTATCGCGATGGAAGCTAAAACAGGCGAGATTCTTTCATACATAAGTCTGCCGGCGGCAAACTTGAACGAATACCCGTCAAGCAGCCCGGCGCAGCAGATGAACAGGCCCACAGTAATTGCTTATGAACCCGGTTCTGTTTTCAAGATTTTTTCAGTCGCTTCATTCATTGAATCAGGCGTTATAAACAAAAACGACACGTTTGTTTGCGACGGCCGTTTCGAAATCACTGATGCGAAGGGCGAAAAAGTCGTTATGACTTGTCTTGACCATCATGGCAGAATAACAGCGGAAGAAGCTCTTAAATATTCCTGCAATGACGCGCTGGCTCAGATGAGCCAGAAAATTGATACAGAGCTTTTCCTAGAATATATACACAAATTCGGATTTGGCGCAAAGACTGGAATTGAGTTGCCGACAGAAACGCGCGGATTCGTGAACAGCCCGGAAAACAAGTCAATTTGGTCGCTCAGGTCAAAGCCGACTATCTCTATTGGACAGGAAATAAGCGTTTCCGCCGTACAGATGGTTCAGGCTGCTTCCACGATAGCGAATGGTGGCGTTCCAGTACAGCCGACGCTTATTTCAAAGATTGTCGATGCGTCCGGCAACATTGAATTCGAGCACGAACCGACATATAAAGAGCGTGTTATCTCTGAAAGTACGGCGAAATACATACTTGGCTGTATGGAGACTGTCGCGCGCACAGGAACTGGACACAGAGCAAACCTTGCGGACGTTTCTATCGGCGTAAAAACTGGTACCGCGCAAATGCTCGACGAAAACGGGCACGGCTACAGTGACACAGACTTCCTTTCGAACTGTATGGCGATATTCCCTGTCGATTCGCCTGAAATAATACTGTATATCGTTATAAGCAAAGCAAAAGGCGAGACATACGCCGGACGCATCGTTGCCCCTGTTATCGCGCAGGCAGCTGATGTGATAATAGACCATCTTGGTATGGCGCGCGCGAATGCCGCTTCTATAATGCATTCTGGCTCAATATCGTTCTATACAGGAAAACCTGCGGAAATAGGCGACACACTCCCCGATTTTACAGGAACGCCGAAAAAGCTTCTGACCGACCTGCTTGATAGAACAGATCTTACAATACGCATAGAAGGCGACGGTTACGTAGTTTCGCAAAATCCCCCGCCCGGAACGCCTGTGACAGAGGGTATGGTGATAGAGCTGAATCTGGAGTAAGTTCTGTAAACGTGGAAAAATGACAAACGATATCTATATCTCAAATATAAAGATTTTCCGCGCACGCTTTCCAGATTTATACAAAATTCTTGAACCAGAACTACTTCCTGAGACTAGTAACGGATCCGCAACTGGCGGCGGAATTTCTAAAGAGCTAACAGTCGATTCCACCTCGCGAAATTTCCCGTCCCTGCCACCGGAAACAACGCTCCAGCAAGCGAAAAACGGCTCATGGACAGCACTTTATGCGGGGACGCTTCTTCATTCATCATACAATCCGGAGCGCGAGGCTGAAAAACTTGTTTCCGCAGTCGCAGACAAAGAGTTTTCCGCCGGTGTCTTTTTAGGCGCGGGACTTGGGTATGCGCCCGTCTGTTTTGCCCAGAAGTTTCCCCAAAAAACACTCATAATCATTGAGCCGGACGTAAGACGCCTTATAACAGCCTTTTACACCGTAGACTGGCAGCCCATTTTCCGGCACCTTTCCTGCATCATCCTCACAGGCGCGACACACCCGCAAATTATCGCGTTACTAGAGAAAGTCGGTCTTGAAGACTGCCATTTCTTTGAAACACCGGCACATGAGCTTCATGATCCGCACTTTTTCAACTCGCTTAAATGCCTTATTGAACGCAACAAACAAAAACACAAAATAAACAGCCGTACCCTAAAAACGTTTTCGCGCCTGTGGTTCAGCAACATGTGCCGGAACATAGACCAAATGGCTTTGCGCACCGGAATTACCGCGTTTGAAGGGAAAGCTGCCGGCATACCCGCGTGTATAATAGCCGCCGG
>JAEEGK010018408.1_pt1 | contig 15117 bp, 8 predicted proteins | sample 8958771 | NCBI WGS metagenome assembly JAEEGK01 (sample SAMN16246547, study PRJNA631951) | gut metagenome | biome: gut microbiome; feature: rumen; material: SC-attached | host: Bos | place: Iran: Karaj | collected 2018-10 | reverse complement strand
CGATTAAAAAAGTTAACTTTGAAAGGATTTTGGCGCGTTGCCATTAATAATCAACGGGCTTTATTTAAATAATGAAAAAAGTATATTTTGTTCTGACCTTCCTGGCCGTCCTTCTCCTGGTTCCGACCTGCAAGAAAAACAATCCCGAGCAGGAGAAGATCGATGTCCAGTTCGAGGTTCCCGCGCAGATGACCATCGACGACGGCGCCTCCGAGATCAGTTTCCGCGTCCAGTTCGCGAAGCCGCCGGTGTCCGGCGACCAGATCATCCTGGGCAGCGGAACCTCGGAGTACGCGTGCCCGGTCACCTCCGTTTCCGACACGCGCTTTTCCGCGTCCATCTCCGGCGTCTGGTCCAAGGGCTTCGGCCCCGGGACCTACACGGTCTCTCACCAGCGCGGCTCCACGAAGACCAAGAAAGGGACGATGGAAGTCCTCATCAAGGGCGCGGGGGACATCGAACCGGCCGCGGGCGTCACCGTGTACGGTATGGTCACCTGCGACGGAACCGGCCTCGCGAATGTCGTGGTCTCCGACGGCGTGGAAGTCGTGAAGACGGATTCCAAGGGCGTGTACCAGATGAAGTCCAAGAAGTTCAACGGCTATGTTTTCGTCTCCACCCCGAGCGGCTATGAACCCTTCGCCAGCGGTCTCCTGCCCGTTTTCCACACGAAACTCAAGGCCAATCCCTCGACCGCGGAACGCGTCGATTTCCAGCTGAAGAAGGTGGAAGGACAGGACAACCACCGGATGCTGATGCTGGGTGACATCCACCTGGCGGCCCGCACCGAAGACAAGAAGCAGTTCGCCGAGTTCGTGAAGGATATCAACGCAACCGTCTCCGCCACCCCGGGCAAGGTCTACGCCCTCACCCTCGGCGACATGACCTGGGACCTGTACTGGCTGGACAACAAGTATTCTTTCAAGGAGTACCTGGCCGACGCCGCCGGCATCAAGGGCGTGACGCTGTATCACACCATCGGCAACCACGACCACAGCATGTACTATATGGGCGACTTCGACACGGTCAAGGACTACAAGGAGAACATCGGCCCCACCTACTATTCCTTCAACATCGGCAAGGTCCATTATGTGGTCCTGGACGACGTGGAGTGTACCAACAGCACGATCAATCCCGACCGGAAGGATGGAGCCTACGTGCGCGCCTATGACGGCCGCGTCGTCGCGGACGAACTGGCCTGGCTCCGGAAGGACCTCGCGTCCGTCCCGAACGGCACGCCGCTCGTCGTGACGATGCATATTCCGATGTATAACAACAAGGGCCAGTACGGGCTGAAGGAGGCATCGACCTTGGCGAACGTGCTCAAGCCCTATCCGGAAGTCCATCTGTACACGGCCCATACCCATACGGTGTACAACAAGGACGAACTATCCACGGACCATCTCTTCGAGCACAATGCCGGCGCCATCTGCGCGACCTGGTGGTGGACAGGACATTTGACGCCGGGCGTGCACGTCGGCCAGGACGGCTCTCCGGGCGGATACACCATCCTGGACATCGCCGGGACGGACTTCAAGTGGCAGTACAAGGCCACGGGGAAGGGGACGGACTACCAGTTCCGCACCTACGACCGCAACCAGGTTCACATCACCAAGGACGCGTACTGCCCGAAATATACGGGAACCGATTTCAAACCCTCCATCTGGGGAACCGCCAGCTCCGCCAACGAGGTCTATGTCAATGTCTGGAACTGGGATCCGGCGTGGAAGGTCGAGGTCTCCGAGAACGGGACGCCGCTGACGGTCTCGCAGCTCGTCTCCGGGGAGTTGGACCCCCTCCATTACATCGCCTACACGGCCAAAAGGTTTGCTTCCAACTCCACGGTCACCTTCCCGACCAGCAAGAACTACCATATGTTCAAGGTCACGGCCTCCAGCGCGACGTCCACCCTGGACATCAAGGTCACGGACCGCTTCGGCAACGTCTATACGGAGACGATGATCCGTCCGAAGGCCTTCACTACCGACCAATACAAATTCTAAATACCAACCAATAACCAAACATCTATGAGACGGATTCGACACATTGCCGCCACCCTGCTGCTCGCGCTCGGGGCCTTCACGGCCGCCTGGGCGCAGACGCGGGTCGTGTCCGGAACAGTTCTGGACACGGGGCAGCAGCCCCTCGTCGGAGCAGCCGTGCTCGTCGCCGGAACAACGACCGGCGACGTGACCACGCCCGACGGAACCTTCTCTCTCCGCGTTCCCTCGGAAGAGGTGACGCTGGAAGTCTCCTGCCTGGGTTACGTGACCCAGACCGTCCGCGTCCCCGCCGGGCAGCGGACGGTGATCGTCACCCTCGAGGAAGACACCATGCTCCTGGAAGAGACCGTGGTCGTGGGCTACGGCGTCCAGAAGAAGGTGAACCTCACCGGCGCCGTCACCGCCGTGGACACCAAGGACCTGGAAGACCGTACCACGCACAACCTCACGGACATGCTCCAGGGCGCGGTTCCGGGCCTGAACATCACCACTTCTTCCGGTAACCCGGGTTCCTCCGGTTCCCTGAACATCCGCGGTATCACCTCCATCAACGCGGCGGACCCGCTCGTCCTCGTGGACGGCGTCGAGGCCGACATGAGCCGGGTGAACGCCAACGACGTGGAGAACATCTCCGTGATCAAGGACGCCTCGGCCGCCGCCATCTACGGCGCCCGCGCCGCCTACGGCGTCATCCTCATCACCACCAAGTCCGGCTCGGAAAAGGGCGGCAAGGCCACCGTCCGCTACAGCGGCCGCATGGGCTGGGAGGAACCGACGGTCTCCACCGACTTCGAGACCCGCGGCTACTGGTCCGTCTACACCGTGGACAAGTTCTGGGCGACCGACGCCGGCAAGAACTACACGACCTACACCGAGCACGACATGGCCGAACTCCTGGCCCGCGTGAACGACGTGACGGAGAATCCGGAGCGTCCCTGGGTCGTGGAGGAGATCCGCAACGGCCGCAAGCAGTGGGTCTATTATGCCAACACGGACTGGTACCACGAGCTGTACAACGACCGGCACCCGGTCCAGCAGCACAGCGTGTCCATCACGGGCGGCAACAAGGACGTCAAGTACTTCCTGTCCGGCGCGTATGACCGCCAGAGCGGTGTCATCAAGCTCAATCCGGACGTGTTCCAGAAGTACAACCTCCGCGCGAAGATCGACGCCCGCCTGAACAAGGTGATGCGCCTGTCCAACAACACCTCCTTCTTCAGCTCGGCCTACGACTATCCCGGCGGCAGCAGCGTCCAGGACTCCTTCGCCTACGCCGCCCGCCACGCCCTGGCCTCCTTCCCGCTCAAGAACCCGGACGGCAGCTGGCTCTACGCGAACCCGCTCATCAGCGGCAACTACAACGTCGCGAACGGCCGTCACCTGGTGTTCGGCGAGAACAAGCACCGCAACCAGCAGCTCCGCACCGACTTCTCGAACACGACGGAGCTGAAGATCACCCCCACCCGCCATTTCACCCTGACGGCGAACTACACCTACCGGATCTACCAGAACCGCAACCAGTACCGCTCGGTGAACTTCCAGTTCCGCCGCTATCCGGATGCGGACTATGAGTATTACACCACCGGCGCGGGCGAGGATTCCCTGCAGGAAACCACCTCCACCAGCCAGCGCCACTCCGTCAACGTGTTCGGCACCTATGACAACACGTTCGCCGAGAAGCACCACCTGACGGTCACCGGCGGTATGAACATGGAGGACTGGTCCTCCAAGTCGGTGGGCGCCCTGGGCAAGAACCTCCTGTCCGAGACGCTGAACGACCTCAACCTCGTGGGTCCGGACGAGACCGGAAATGTCATCACCGAGGTCTCCGGCGGCCAGAACGCCTATGCGATCATGGGCTTCTTCGGCCGTATCAACTATGACTTCAAGGAGCGCTACCTGTTCGAGGTTTCCGGCCGCTACGACGGCACCTCCCGCTTCAAGAAGGGACACCAGTGGGGCTTCTTCCCGTCCGCTTCCGTGGGCTGGAGAATCTCCGAGGAGCCTTTCCTCAAGGACAACGCCCGCTGGCTGGACAACCTGAAGCTCCGCTTCTCCTACGGCAACCTGGGCAACCAGAACCTGGGCGGCAACTACTACGCGTACCTCCGCCAGATCTCCGTCAACGACTTCGCCGGCTATTCCTTCGCCGAGGGCACCACGATGAGCAAGTACTCCACCCTGGGCGGTCCGGTCGACGCGAACCTCACCTGGGAGACGGCCGAGCAGTACAACCTGGGCCTGGACTTCGCGGCCTTCAAGAACCGCCTGACCTTCACGGCGGAGGTCTATCGCCGCAACACCCTGAACATGCTCACGGCCGGTCCGGACCTGCCCGCCGTCTTCGGCGCGGGAACTCCCCGGACCAACGCGGCGGACCTGAAGACCGAAGGCTACGAACTCTCCCTCGGCTGGCGGAACCAGGTGACCTTCCTCGGCCGTCCGCTGGGCTATTCCATCCGCGGCTCCCTGAGCGACTTCCGCTCCATCATCACCCGCTTCAACAACCCGACCAAGTCCCTGGCGATGAGCTACTATGAAGGGATGCGCATCGGCGAGATCTGGGGCTTCGAGGTGGACGGCCTGTTCAAGACCGACGAGGAAGCGAAGCAGTACACCTCGGAGGTCCTCGACTGCGGCTATATCAACGGCCGTATGACGGGCGGCTTCCTCGCGGGCGACCTCCGCTTCGTGGACCTGGACGGCGACAAGGTGCTGGGCATCGGCTCCAACACCGTCGCGGACCCGGGCGACCGCAAGATCCTGGGCAACTCCCTGCCCAGCTTGCAGTACGGATTCACCCTTTCGGCCGACTGGATGGGCTTCGACTTCTCCGCCTTCTTCCAGGGCACCGGCAGCCACTACTGGTATCCGGCCGGCATGAACTACATGTTCTGGGGCCCGTACAGCTATCCGTATGTGTCCTTCCTGCAGCGCGACTTCATCGACCGGGTGTGGTCCTATGAGAATCCGGACACCTATTTCCCGCGTCCCCGCGCCTATTCTTCCACCGGCGGCGAACTCTCCAAGGTGAACAGCCGCTACCTCCAGAACATCCGCTACCTGCGCTTCAAGAACCTCACCGTGGGCTACACGCTGCCCACGAAGCTCACCCGCAAGATCGCTCTGGACAAGGTGCGCCTCTATTTCTCCGGCGAGAACCTGTGCTACTGGTCCCCGCTCGCGAAGTACACCAAGTACCTCGATCCCGAATCCGCCTACCGGCGCAACACGAGCGAGTCCGCCGCCCAGGACCATATGAGCTATCCTTGGCAGCGCACCCTCATGTTCGGCCTCGACATCACTTTCTAACGCATGGAGGATAAGACAATGAAACGAATCATCATACCTGCCCTCGCCCTCCTTCTCGGACTGACTTCCTGCAACTGGCTGGAACGCAATCCCAAGGCGACCCTCGCCCCGGAGAACTACTTCCGCGACGAGACGGACCTGCAGCTGTTCTCCAATAGCTTCTACAACAACCTTCTGCCCAAGGAGCCGTTCGACGAGCAGAGCGACCACTACGTATACTTGAATCTCTCCGCGGTCCTGCGCGGCGGCACCAACCGCACCGTGCCGAACTCCGGCGGCGGCTGGGGCAACGGCTCCGGCGCCTGGGGCGACCTCCGGAAGATGAACACCCTGCTCGAATACATCGACAAGTGCGAAGACAAGGACGCCGTCGTGAAATACACGGCCGTCACCCGGTTCTTCCGCGCATACCTGTACTTCAACATGGTCAAGCGCTTCGGCGACGTGCCGTGGATCGACGCCCAGCTGGAAACCGACAGCGACGAGCTGTACAAGGCGCGCGACAGCCGCGAGGTGATCATGGGCCACATGATCGAGGACATCGACTACGCCATCCAGAACCTCCCGGCCGCCGTGAGCCCGTACCGCGTGAACCGCTGGAGCGCGCTCGCGCTGAAGGCCCGCTTCTGCCTGTTCGAGGGAACCTTCCGGAAGTACCACGACCCGGCGCAGCACGCCTATATGTACGTGGAACCGCTCCCGTCCGGCGCGCACGACGCCAATTACTATCTGGATCTCGCCGCGCAGGCCGCCCGCGAAATCATCGACAACGGCCCGTACAAGCTGGCATCGGACTACCGCCTCCTCTTCGCCGAACCCGACGCGGACCGGGGCGAGTACATCCTCGCGATCCGGAACGACCAGAGCCTCACCATCTTCAACAACAGCACCGCCTTCGCGACGATGCCCACCCAGGGCTGCCCGGGCCTCACCCGGAAGTTCGTCGCCTCCTTCCTGATGGCCGACGGCTCCCGCTTCACCGACCAGCCGGGCTGGGAGACGATGCAGTTCAAGGACGAGATGGTGGGCCGCGACCCGCGTCTCGCCGCGATCACCGTCACCCCGGGCTACATCCGGCTGGGTGACACCGAGGTCTCCGCGCCCGACCTGGGCTCCAGCGTCACCGGCTACCAGCTCGTGAAGTTCGTGATGGACAGCACGCTGCCGGGCGTCGGCCGCGTGGACATGTCCTTCAACGACATGCCGGTCTTCCGCCTGGGTGAAGTCCTCCTGAACTACGCGGAGGCGAAGGCCGAGCTCGGCACCCTCACGCAGGACGACCTGGACATCACCGTGAACAAGCTCCGCGACCGCGTGGGCATGCAGGCCCGTCTGGACCTCGCCGCCGCCAACGCCGATCCGGACCCGTTCCTCCTCTCCGAGGAATACGGCTACCGCAACGTCTCCGGCCCCAACCAGGGCGTGATCCTGGAGATCCGCCGCGAACGCGCCATCGAGCTGGCCGACGAAGGCTTCCGCCTCGCCGACCTCATCCGCTGGCGCGAGGGCAAGTGCCTGGAGCAGACGCTCGTGGGCATGTACTTCCCGGGCGCGGGCGAGTATGACCTGACCGGCGACGGGAAACCGGACATCTGCCTGTGGTCCGGCTCCGACCCCAAGCACAAGGATATGGTGGACAAGGAGATCGGCGCCGATACGGGCGTCATCCTCTCCGGCGGCGACAAGGGCTGCCTGGACCACCATCAGAACGTCGCCCACGTGTTCGACGAGAACCGCGACTACTACTATCCGATTCCGACCAAGGAACGCCAGCTGAACCCGCAGCTGAAGCAGAACCCGGGCTGGAACGACGGTCTGTCCTTTTAACCGCTAAATGAGTATGGCTATGAAACAGTTACGATATCTGATAGCGGCCTTTGCGGCCCTCGCTGCCCTCGTCGGCTGCCAGCCGAAGGAGCAGGACGTCGAGGCCCGGGCCGTCGCGACCAGCGAGAACCTGCTCGTCTTCGACGCGCAGGGCGCCGCGCCGCAGACCGTCAAGGTCTACGCGGACGGCACCTGGGCGGTGGATACGCCCAACGAGTGGATCCACGTGTCCCCGATGTCGGGGAAGGGGATGGGCGAAGTGACCATCACCGTGTCCGACAACGTGGCGGGCGGCGTCGTGGACACGCCCCGCGCCGGTTCCATCCTGATCCAGGGCGGGACCGTGGAACGCCGCGGCAGCATCACCGTCCAGCAGAAGGGCGACACCTACAAGGGTGTCCAGGAACTGACCGTCAAGGAAGTCGCCGTCCTGGACGATAACGCCGTGGCGAAGATCCCGGCCGCGCAGGTGGCCGCCGTCACCACGGGCGGTTTCGTCCTCACGCAGGACAACGAGAACCTGTACGTGCAGGGCGCCCGCGACGTGAAAGTGGGGGACATGGTCTCCCTGAACGGTTCCAAGACGACCTTCAACAGGTGCCCGTCCTTCATCGTGGACGAACTGGAAGTCACCTCCTCAGGGTCGGTGACCTATCCCGAGGCGCCGGACATGACGGAGAACATCGCCTCCTTCACGGGCGGCAGCATTCCGTACATCACCCTCCGGGGTTCGCTGGTGAACGGCGCCCTGAAGGTGGGCCCCGCCTCCGTCGTGGTGGTGGATCCCGTCGATGAACTGGGCCTGGCCGCCGTCGACCTGCACAAGGTTGTCATCAAGGGCTACGCCGTGGGCATCAACGGTGCGACCGGCTACCTGGTGGCGACTTCCGTCGAGGACAAGGGCGAGGACGAGACCCTCGTGCCGTACCCGCTGAAGTGGGCCATCGGCAAGGACCTGAACTACTCCAACGCCACCTTCAACAACGACCACCCGCGCATCGACCCGATCCAGGGCATCGGCTACATCGAGTATGTCCCGTACGACCTGGAGACCACCGACACGGGCGGCAACTACAAGCTGGACGTGAGCGGCAACAACCCGCGCGTCACCGGTCCTTGGGTGAACGACTACTGGCTGTTCTACGGCAACGGCGCCATCCTGGCCGGCACGGAGGTCCAGATCGCCTTCGAGATGCGTTCCTCCGCCTGGGGCATGAAGTTCTGGCTCCTGGAGTACCTGGACGGTGACGAATGGCACGTGGCCGGTACGCCGCAGACTTCCACCGAGCCCGGTTACGAGGTGCAGTACACCGTCGCGACGAACCCGGACGGCTCCACCAACGTACCTGTGATGGAGACCATCCGCTTCCGTCGCAACAACGAGCATCTGCAGATCCGCATGCGCTGCTCCGCCCTCTGGCGTGGCGGCGGTGGCACCACGGCCTCCCGTTCCACGGCCTCTTCCCGCCTGTCCATCACGAACGTGGACGACGACACCTACCGTCCGTCCATCGTCATCCTGAAGGAGGGCAACGGCGTGGAGAAGGATCCGGTCTATGCCGACATCCAGGTGGATCCCGAACTCCTGACCTTCAACGGCACGCCCGGTGCGCCGAAGGAGCTGATGGTCACCTCCGACTATGACTGGACCATCTCCACGGCCTACGACTGGCTCCACCTCGACGTGGAAGGCGGCGTGGCCGGCGAGGAGACGACGGTCACCGTCACCTGCGACGAGAGCGAGCTGCCCGAGCTGCGCGAGGGCACCATCCGCATCGTCTCCGAGGACAGCGAGAAGGTCGTCCACGTGGTCCAGAGCGCGGCCGGCCAGATGCTGGATCCGTTCATCTCCATCGTGAACGGCAACGAGCGCGAAGTGGGCTATGAGGCCGGCGAGGCGATCATCCGCGTCCAGGGCAACGTGGAAGTGGAGGCCGAGACCGCCGAGCCTTGGCTGACCATCGCCCCGGCCGAAACCCGGGCGCTGGTGGAATGGACCGAGTTCAAACTCTCCTACGAGGAGAATACGGCGGAACAGACCCCGCGCACGGGCGTCGTCCGCTTCTTCAATGCGGAGAAGAAGCTCGAGTCCATCCTGACCGTGACCCAGGCCGGCGCGCCCGCTTCCGGCGTCTATTTCCAGGATGACTTCGAATGGCTGGAGCCGTGGGCGGCCTACACCCAGGACGATGTCGCGAACAACAGCGTGTTCGGGTCCTCCCCGAACGTCTTCACGAAAACCGAAGTGGCTGGCGCCCTGACCGAGTTCCAGAACCGCGGCTACGGCTACATCTGGGGCTGGAAGGATCAGGACTGGTCCGACGGCCTGCCGGACAACGGCAACAAGCAGACGCTGTATCTGATGCACAACTACCTCAAGTTCGGCAAGACTTCGTACAATTCCGGCATCATCCTGCCGGCGCTGTCCAAGATCGACGGGACCGACAATGTCGAGCTCAGCTTCGACTGGAGCTGGTGCATGACCGGCGCTTCCAAGCCGGATGTCATGACGCTGACGGTGACCGTGACCGGTGGCGGCGTCCTCGCCGACACCAAGACGGAAGTGAGCGGCAACATCGAGTCCGCCCAGCCGACGGAGGGTGACCTGACCCGCCTCGAATGGCAGCACGCCAAGGTGGTCATCCTGGGCGCCACGCCGTCCACGCGGATCACGATCCGGCCGACGAACAACGATCCGTCGATTACCTCCACCCGCAAGCAGAACCGCTGGTACCTGGACAATGTCCGGGTCGAGAAGACGGACTATGCGCCTGTGCAGACGGAGTTTTTCGCCGACGACTTCGAGTGGCTGGAGCCTTGGGCGGCCTTCACCGTGGACGATGTGGCCAACAACAACGTGGGCTCCTCCCCGAACGCTTTCACGAAGGCCGATGTGGCCGGCGCGCTGGCTGAACTTCAGACCCGGGGCTACGGCTATGTCTGGGGCTGGAAGGATCAGGACTGGTCCGACGGCCTGCCGGACAGCGGCAACAAGCAGACGCTGTATTTCATGCACAACTATCTCAAGTTCGGAAAGACGGCGTGCAACTCCGGCCTCATCCTGCCGGCCCTGTCGAAGATTTCGGGGACGGCGGATGTGGACCTCACCTTCGACTGGTGCTGGTGCATGACAGGCGCGTCCAAACCGGATGTCATGACGCTGACGGTCACCGTGACCGGCGGCGGCAAGCTGGCCGACACCGGCACGGAAGTGAGCGGCAACATCGAATCGGCCCAGCCGACGGAAGGGGACCAGACCAAGCTCGAGTGGCAGCACGCCAAGGTGCGCATCCTGGGCGCGACGCCTTCCACGCGCATCACGATCCGTCCGACGAACAACGATCCGGGCGTCTCCAATTCCGCCCGCAATCAGAACCGCTGGTACCTGGACAACGTCCGCGTCGCCGGGGAATAACCCCGTCATTCCGGGCTTGACCCGGAATCTCACCTGACTTTTTGTCCCTTCGCCCGATTTTTGCAGGACGAAGGGACAAATTGTTTTTGGGAATGGACGAAAAGGAATTCGACAAGGAGTGGAAAGACGGGGAGATCGTCAAGTACGCGAAGAATTATGATGAGAATGCCTTCTGGGAAAAACTGAAGAAGTTCGGCCGGAAGGCGGGCATCAAGGTGGTGTATGCCGCCCTGCTGCTGTACTATGTCCTGAAGAGCCCGCTTACCTCGGGGAAGGACCGGGCGAAGATCATCGGCGCCCTGGGCTATTTCCTCCTGCCCATCGACATCATCCCGGACTTCATTCCGATTGCCGGCTACACGGACGACCTCGCCGCCCTCACCTGGGGCGTCTACTGCGTCATCAAGAGCATCACCCCGGAAGTGAAGGCCAATGCCGCCGCGAAGCTGCACGAGTGGTTCGGCGACTTCGACGAGCATCTGCTCGACCTTTTCTTCGAGAAGCACGACTAATTGTCATCGAGCATTTTTTGTCATTTCGAGCGAAGTCGAGAAATCTACTTCCTCGTCCTGGCCCAGGGCATGACATACGCCGGAGGGAGTTCCTGCTGCAGGAGCTCCCTCATTTTTTCCATATAGGGAGCCGTGTGCCCGTAAAACCGGAAATAGCCCTCGCAGAGGGCGCTGAGGCCGGTTTCGCCGGATTCGGTGCGGTTGAAGCGGTGCTTCGGGCACTCGCCGTTGCACAGGTGCAGGTACTGGCAGCGGAAGCATTTCGCCGGCAGGGAATTGCGCTTGTCGATGCCGAACTTCACCTGCCGGGAAGACTCCATCATCGACCGGATGGGGGTTTCGGCGATGTTCCCGAGCCGATATTGCGGGTAGACGAAATGGTCGCAGGGGTAGAGGTCCCCGTTGTGCTCGATGACGGCGTTCCCGCCGCAGGTGCGGTCGTAGGCGCAGGTGCCGGGCATCACGCCGCACCAGTTCGCCAGGGTGGCGTCGAACAGGCCCACGAAGGTCCGTCCCACGTCGTTCCGCACCCAGTAGTCGAAGATGTCGCACATGAACTGGCCGAAGCCCAGGGAGGAGACCGACCAGGGGGCGAGGCGCGCGCCTTCGGTCGTGGGGGAGACGATGCGGCGCTGTTTCACGTGTTCGACCACCGGCATGAACTGCATATACCGGCTGCCGAGCGACTGCAGGAAGCGGTACACTTCCAGCCCGCGTCCCTCGGAGACCTTGTTCACCGTGGACATCGTGTTGAATTCGACCCCATGGGCCCGCAGGAGCCCGATGCCGCGGACGACCTTGTCGAAGGTGCCCGCGCCGCCCCTGTCCTTCCGGTACTTGTCGTGGATGTCGCGGGGACCGTCGATGGAAATGCCCACAAGGAAGCGGTTCTCCCGCAGGAAATCGGCCCATTCGGGGGTGAGGAGGGTGCCGTTCGTCTGCAGGGTGTTGAAGACCGTCTTCCCGTCGGCATACTTCCTTTCCAGCTCCATCGCCTTCCGGTAGAAGTCCAGCCCGAGCACCAGCGGCTCGCCGCCGTGCCAGTTGAAGGTGACCTCGGGGACGTCGTTGGCCGCGATGTACTCCCGGATTACCGTCTCCAGCATCTCCAGGCTCATCCGGGGCTCCCGCCCGCCGTAGATATCGGCCTTGTCCAGGTAATAGCAGTACGCGCACCCCAGGTTGCACAGCGACCCGGCCGGCTTGAGCATGATGTTGAACGCCGCCGGCCCGGTGATCCGGACCGCGTCCTCGAGCAGCAGCTGGTTCTGGAAAGCATGCGCCATAGGACAAAGATACGAAAAAGATGGCTCTGTCGGTGCAGGTCAGATTTCCGTGCCCGTCTGCGCGTCCATCGTCATGATCATCGCGATGACGCCGAAATAGTCGCGGGCCCCTTCGGAAACGTTGTTGGATTTCAGGAGCAGGTCCATCATCCAGCGCTGGACGTCGTCGATCACTCTCACCCGCTTGCCCTGCCAGAATTCGTGGATGCGTTGGTAGTCTTCCAGCACTTCCGGGGACAAGGACTCGCTCCAGGCGTCATACTCGTCGTCCTGGAGCAAGGCCGATGCATTCGCTGCCGCGTAGCCGAGGAGACCCAGGTACCCGCTGTAGCGGACGGCGGCATTCTCCGACTGCCGGCAGAAGACATAGGCCCAATAGTTCGCCTCCGCCTCGCTGGTCACGCCGGCCAGATGGGCCATCTCGTGTGCCAGGGTGAAGGGGTATTCGAGGTCGGGAAGGTCGGTATTGAGTTGAGACTCACAGAAGAACGGGCCCATGAACCCCAGCACGCCCACAGCGGAATAGAGGGGATTCACGAGGGGTTTCTTCACCTGCTGCCACTCGCGGAGGCCGGTGTAGCCATAGTCGGTGACTTGCCCGGAGTAGAAGGCCCGGATTTCTGAGGCGAGAGCGTCCCGGTTCCAGGTCTTGTCGGCCCCGGCGCATTCGTTCAGCGCCCCCGTGTAATCCGTCAGGAATCGATGGAAGGCCTCCTTCTCGAAAGTCGTCCGCTGAATGCCCATCCGCGGGTAGAGCGGCGTCCGGAAATAGTTGTTGCCCCAGCCCATATAGAACCAGACCACCAGCCACAGCACCAGCCGGAGCGTCTTCCCCAGCCATCGGCCCAATCCTTGCTTCCGCCGGATGGCGCGCACCAGCACCCGGACAAACGCCAGCGCATAGCCGATGACGATGATCTCCTCCAGCGAGAACGGCACGAACGCCGCGCCCCACGACAGCCCGTGCGAAATGACCGGATAGCACCGCGTCGCATAAAAATCGGCCACCGCCCCATTGAACCGGCATCCGATCACGAACGCCAGCAACAGAAGGCCGATGAAATCACTTTTTCTCATAGAGAATCGTCACCACATGATTCACAAATATACGAATTCCCGTCCATAAGTCCCGTCTCATCCTCAAAACAAGCCTTTCTTGAGGACGAACCCTGCAAACTGCCGGCCCCATCCTCAAAAATGGCCTTTATCGAGGACGAGATGCTCAATAGGCCCTGCTCGTCCTCAAAAAACATCCTATTTGAGGATGGATTATGGTGGGGAGGCAAGGCAAAAAACCTAAATGCGCGTAAGATTAATTCGATGGGCTCTTTCTTTTTCTTACGATTGGGCGACAGTCTTCATCAAAAACAATGAATCTGCACCAGAAACATAAAAAGGTGTTGGACGGGTATTGGCATTCAGCGTAGCGTCCATTATGTTTGTGCTGATGAAACAGATAGCTGGTACGCCATCGAGGCGGAATGAATGGGAATTGGAGCGGCTGTTCCGGGAAGAAGGCCCCTTCTTCCACTTGCATACGGAGCCCCTGAAGACGGGCGTGGTTTTCATAAGCGACGAAGAGCGCGCCGTTGCACTTGTCTATGTCGCCATTGCGGCGATGATGGCCGGGGTGGAGATATTGGCCTATGCCTTGATGAGCAATCATTTCCATTTTATTCTCCGTGGGGAGGAGGCCCGTTGCAAAGATTTCTACGCTCGGTTTTCGACCATGCTTGCCTTGTATTTCTCGCGGCATGGGCGGCCTCGGGTCCTGGATCCCGTCGGCGCCCCAACACCCACGCCTATCACCTCGCTCAAGCAGCTCCGGGATGAGATTGCCTATGTCATCCGGAATCCTTTCGTCGTTCGGAAGGATGTCAATTTGTTCGCCTACCCTTGGTGTTCCGGCTTCCTGTATTTCAATCCGCTGCTGTCCATGTTCGAGCAGCGGTCCGCGGGGACTCTGACTTTGCGGGAAAGAAGGAACTTGACCCATTCCAGGAATCTGTCCTTGCCGGCGGGCCTGACACTCGTGGGTGGGCGAGTGTTCCCGGGCAGCTTCGTGAATTACCGGCTGGTCGAATCCCTGTTCACCGATTGTCGCCAATTCCTGTTCTGGGTATTTAAAAACGTGGAAGCCCAGGTGGAAACAGCGCTCCGGTTCAATGAACGGCCCTCCTTGACAGACGACGAGGTGATATCCATCACCTTCCGTCTTTGCAAGGAGGAGTTCGGAGTAAAGGGCGCTACCTCATTGACCGAAAAACAAAAGAGCAGCCTGGCCATGCGTCTCAAGTACGATTATTATGCCTCGAATGGGCAAATATCCCGCAGCACCGGCCTGCAGCCTAGCATCGTTGACGAGATGTTTCCCTTGGCCGCCACCGACCCGTCCTCAAAATAGGCCAGAAACGAGGACGAGTGCCGTAAAATGGCGAGCTCGTCCTCAGAATAGCCCAGATTTGAGGATGAGGAGACAAATCCGCCCGTTTCATCCTCGAATGCAGCCTTTTTTGAGGACGGACGCGTGACAGGAGGATGGGGGTCGGCGGGAAATGGCAGACGAAGCGTGCAGGTGGCGGCCCGGCATAAACGAAGAAGTCCCGTTCTCTCGAGCGGGACTTCTTGTAACCTTGTGGATCCGAAGAATTACTTCTTGCGGTTCTTGTATCTCTGGTAGAACATATCGACGCGACCGGCGGTGTCAACGAGCTTCACCTTGCCCGTGTAGAACGGGTGGGAAGTGTTGGAAATCTCCAGCT
>JAEEGK010018406.1_pt1 | contig 15119 bp, 15 predicted proteins | sample 8958771 | NCBI WGS metagenome assembly JAEEGK01 (sample SAMN16246547, study PRJNA631951) | gut metagenome | biome: gut microbiome; feature: rumen; material: SC-attached | host: Bos | place: Iran: Karaj | collected 2018-10 | reverse complement strand
GTCGATCTTGTCTGACCTCAAGTACGACAAGAGCAGTAACTCGAGTACGGATTCGAGGACCGACTGGTGGTGATGAAAGTTGAAAGTTTAAAGTTGAAAGTTGAAAGTTGAAAGTTTAAAGTTTAGAGAAATGATAGAGAAATTAAAAGTAGTAAGCGCCACGTATGAGTTGTATATCAACGGCGAAGGCGGGAAAGAAGAATTGATGGAAAAAGCGACGGAGGAGGCTCCGTTGACGTGGTGTCAGGGCGAAGGGATGATGCTCCCGGCGTTCGAGGCGCAGATGGAAGGCAAAGAGGTCGGGGATCATTTCGACTTCGTGCTGTCAGCAGCAGACGCCTATGGCGAGTACATCCAAGAAGGGCTCATGGATCTGCCGAAGAAGATGTTCTTCAACGGCGACGGTGAGTTCGACGAGGAGCGCGTGTATGTGGGTGCGATCGTGCCGATGAACACCGTGGACGGACAGATCGTGAAGGCACAGGTGTGCGAGGTGACGGACGACCAAGTGACGATCGATCTGAACCATCCCTATGCCGGAGAGGACCTGCATTTCAAGGGCGTGATCTTGAGCATCCGCGATGTGACGGAAGGCGAGCTCAAAGCAATACGGAATCCGCACAAGTGCGGCGGTTGCCACGGACACTGTGGCCAAGACGGCTGCGACGACTGCAACAAAGATTGTAACAATTGTAAATAAAAACAGATAAACTATGGCGAATATTGTGGCGATAGTGGGTCGTCCTAATGTTGGGAAATCGACTCTATTTAACCGCTTGACGGGCACCCGTCGGGCGATCGTGATGAATACGGCGGGCACGACGCGTGACCGTCAGTACGGTAAGGCCGAATGGTGCGGCCGGGAGTTCTCGGTGATCGACACCGGAGGATGGGTTGTGAACAGCGATGACACCTTCGAGAGCGAGATCAACCGTCAAGTGGACCTTGCTATCCGCGAGGCGGATGTGGTGATGCTTGTGGTGGATGTGAACGAAGGTGTGACGCAGTTCGATATGGAGGTGGCTCACCTGCTGCGTCAGGCGAAGAAACCCACCATCCTGTGCGTGAACAAAGTGGATACGTTCGAGAACCAATACGGTGCGGCGGAGTTCTACAAGCTCGGCTTAGGCGAACCGTTCATCCTGTCCGCGGAGAACGGACTCGGTACGGGCGATCTGCTGGACGAGGTAGTGAGTCGTTTCCGCAAGGAAGACGACAGCGACGAGGAGCTCGAAGAGCTGCCGCGTTTTGCGATCGTTGGTCGTCCGAATGCCGGCAAGTCCTCTATCCTGAACGCGTTCATCGGCGAAGAGCGCACCATCGTGACGGACATCCCGGGTACGACCCGCGACTCGATCTACACGCGCTATAACAAGTTCGGCAAGGACTTCTACCTCGTGGACACGGCGGGTATCCGCAAGAAAGCGAAAGTGACGGAAGATCAGGAGTACTACTCGGTTGTACGTAGTATTCGTGCGATCGAGAACTCGGACGTCTGCATCCTGATGATCGACGCGACGCGCGGCATCGAGGCGCAGGATCTGAACATCTACTCGCTCATCCAAAAGAACAAGAAAGGACTGGTGGTCTGCATCAATAAATGGGACCTGATCGAGAGCAAGACCAATCAGGATATCAAGGCCTACGAAGCGGCTATCCGCGAGCGCATCGCGCCCTTTACGGACTTCCCGATCATCTTCACGAGTGCGCTCACCAAACAGCGTATCTTCAAGGTGGTGGAGACGGCGATTCACGTGTACGAGAACAAGAACAAGAAAGTGCCGACCGCGCAGCTGAACGAGAAATTCCTGCCGCTCATCGAGAACTATCCGCCCCCCGCATGGAAGGGCAAGTACATCAAGATCAAGTACTGTACGCAGCTGCCGAACACGCAGATACCGACGTTCGTGTTCTTCGCCAACCTGCCGCAGTACGTGAAAGAGCCGTATCGGCGGTTTTTGGAGAACAAGTTGCGCGAATGGTGGGACTTTACGGGAACACCGGTACAATTATTTATCAGGGCCAAATAACACCTCATTTTAAGAAAAAGTGTCCGATTTGCATTTTTATTTGCATATATGCAAAAAAAATCGTATCTTTGCCGCGCTTTTTATGGTGTGAATGAAAATAATCGGCTTCATATATCGTGAGGGTAGCCCGGAGATGGTGCTCAAAGGCGACAGTTGTCTGCTGAACGGTCGTAAGCCGATGTTCATACCGGATTGGACGAATGAGTTGGGTGTGACGGATTGTATGATCCTGCGTGTGAGCCGTTTGGGCAAAGAGATAGCGCCTAAGTTCGCGAGTCGATACTACGATGCGGTGGCACCCGGAGCGGACTTTATCGCATTGGATATCGCGCGTGAGGCGCAGGCCAACGGACGCCCGTGGACCAAAGCGATCGATTTCGACTACTCGCTGGCCGTTGGGGAATGGATAGAGATTGGAGATTGGAAATTGGAGATTGGAGATTGGAAATTGGTGAATGGTGAATGGTTAATGACACCCGAAGAGGCGGTTGCAGAGGCGAGTAAAGTGATGACGATACGGCAGGGAGACCTCATTTATATCCAAGCCAAGCAAGCGCCGAAGGTTGTGCATAAAGAAGAGGTTATCTGCAAGCAGATAGGCGGCGAAGAGAAGTTATATTGTAAGATCAAATGAAGCGAATACTGATCATAGTGTTATGGATGGCGTTGTGCCTGCCGATGATGGCGGGTATCCACAACTATGCCGATAACTCGGTCTTGTCCAACGGCTCATGGGTGAAGATACGCGTGAGTGAGTCGGGTGTGTGCCGGATGCTGTTCAGCGAACTGCAGAACGCCGGTATCAGCAACCCCTACGCCGTGCGTGTGTTCGGTTATGGCGGTGCACAGAAGGATCAGAATTTCAAGAACAGCAACATCGACGATCTGCCGCAAGTGCCGGTATATGTCGGTTCGGACTATGTGCTGTTCTACGTGCAGGGTCCGATCAGCTGGACCTACAACGCGAGCAGCGGCCGTTTCGTCCACACGCGCAACACCTATTCCAATTACGGATACTATTTCCTGACGGACAACGTCGGCAGTCCTCTGGCACCGACCGAGTCTGCTGCTATAACGGGTACGCCGACCGATGTGACGAGCTATCCGCATTATCAGGTACATGACTTCGATTCGATCAACCTCATCGACCGCGGCGGTGTGTCCGGCGGCGGAAAGACGTTCTACGGCGAGCAGTTCACTGTTTCGCAGACCCGCACATTCTCGTTCGCTACACCGAATGCCAAGACCGATGAGAGCAGTAAGGTCTATATCGATCTGGCGGCGTTTGCGCCGGCAGTCTCCACTTTCACAGCGACCCTGAACGGCAGCAATACAGGCAAGACATCGATCTCCGCACCCAAGGACAATGATTTCTACACGATGGGTGTCGCGGGAACGATCAGTCTGCTCGGTACGTCGGCTGCCTCGAGACAACAGATACAGCTACAGTTCCAGAACAGCTCCGCCGGCGCGTTAGGTTGGCTCAATTATATCGAGCTCACGACGCCGAGTGCGCTGAGTATGAGCGGCAGTTATATGCCCGTTCGTACGCTCGTGAACCGTAACAACCCCACGCCCGTACGCTTCCGTCTGTCGAACGCGAACGCGAGCATGCAGGTATGGGATGTCACGCGTTTGGACGCTATCACCCGCATGCCGGCAACGTATGCGAGCGGTGAACTGATGTGGGTAGGTACGCAGGCGGACGGCGTGCATGAGTACGTGGCGGTCAACCCGCAGGGCTCGTCCTGGGTCCGCGCGGAGATCGTAGGCGCTATCAGCAATCAGAACCTGCACCGACTCAATAACATCGACTATGTCATCGTTTGCCCCGAGGGCTATGAGGCTGTCGCGCGCGATCTGGCCAAGGCGCATCAAGACAAAGAAGGTATCACCTGGACGGTTGTAACAAGCCAACAGGTCTATAACGAGTTCTCCTCCGGTACACCGGACGCGACCGCGATCCGTTGGCTGATGAAGATGCTCTACGACCGTGCGAACAACGGCATCGGTCAGGCACCGAAATGGTTGATGCTCATGGGTCACGGTTCGTTTGACAACCGCAAACTGCTGCGTACCTCCGGTTCGAGTCTGATGCCGACCTACCAATCCGCTAACTCCCTCAACGAGGTGAAAGCCTATGCGAGTGATGATTATTTCGGTTGGCTGGATGACAACGAAGGCTCGGATGATATCAAAGCGAAGATGGATATCGGCGTGGGACGTCTGCCGGTAGAGAGCGTGGAAGAAGCACGCACCACGGTGGACAAACTCATCACGTATATCCGCAACGAGCAGACCGGCAAATGGAAGAACCAACTGGCTTATCTGGCGGACGACGGCGAGAGCGGTATGCATACAAAAACGGCCGAGGAGAGTGCCGAACGCGTACGGGTACAGAACCCGGATTTCATTGTGCATAAGATCTTCCTGGACGCTTACCCGCAAGAGGTGAACGCGAGCGGCGAGAGTTATCCGCTGGCCAAGAACCGACTGAACAACCTGCTCAAGAGCGGCGTGCTGTTCTTCGACTACTCGGGTCACGGCGGTTTCAATGCGATCACCAACGAGTCGATGCTCAACCTGAAGGATATCGAGTCGATGACGAACAAGAACCAGGCTTTCTGGCTGTTCGTGACCTGTAACTTCGCGCAATGCGATGCCGGCAAACGTTGTGCTGCCGAGTCGGCGGTTCTCAACCCGCGCGGCGGTGCGATCGGGATCGTGTCTGCAACGCGCACCGTGTATGCGCAGCAGAACACCGAACTCAACCGCGCTATCAGTCAGGCGCTGTTTGCGCACGAGACCACTTTCCGTTACGAGGCTACGCTCGGCGGAGCACTCGCTGCAGGAAAGAACGCACTGAATAACGACGATAACAAACTGGCCTATGTCCTGTTGGGCGATCCCGCTCTGCGGCTCAATTATCCGACGGACTACTGGGTTCAGACCAACACCCGGATCGATACGCTCAACGCCCTCAGCGTACAGCACGTGACGGGACAGATCATTGACGAGGACAGTTTGCTCGTGAGCGATTTCAACGGTATGGTGGATATCACGATCTACGACAAGATGCAATCCATCCCGACCCGCGACAACGACCAGGTAGGCGGAGATCCGGAAGTGGTAGCCTACAACGACTACCCGGGAACGATCTTCTCCGGCTCGACGGCGGTAAAGGACGGTGCGTTCGAGTACACGTTCATGGTGCCCAAGGACATCCGCTATAACTACGGCAACGGACGCATCGTGTATTATGCGCACGACACGGCTTATAACGATGAGGCGGTAGGCCATTTCGAGGCGTTCACTATCGGCGGAACGGGTTCGATCGTGACAGTAGATACGGTCGGTCCGACGATGGTGATCTACCTCAACAACGCAGCCTTCCGCAACGGCGACAAGACCTACGCTACGCCGCGTTTCTTCGCGGAACTGGAGGACGAGCACGGCATCAACACCGCCGGCGCGGGTATAGGCCATGACCTGATGCTCGTGGTGGATAATGACCCGAAGCAGATATACACGCTCAATGAGTACTTCCTTGCCGCGAACGACAGTTATCAGCGCGGTCAGGTGAGCTATCTGATGAACGAACTGCCGGACGGTCCGCACAGTCTGAGTTTCCGCGCATGGGATTTGCTCAACAACAGCACCACGCAGAGCCTCAACTTCATCGTCGAATCGGGACTCGATCCGTCGATATACTCCGTGATTACCTACCCCAACCCCGTTCCGCAGAACGGCGTGATCCGGATGATCGTCAACTATGACCAACCCGATGAGCTGCTGAGCACCGAATTGTACCTGCACACGCTCAACGGGCAGATGGTTTATCAACGCACGCAAGACAATCCCGATATGGTGACTATCAACTTAGCTGAGTTAGGTCTCCAACCGGGCGTATATATGTACACCGTAAGAATCAAATCCGAGAGTAGCAAATACAGCGCCAAATCGGGTAAAATAATTGTAATTCATTAGTAGCCTATGAAGCATATCGCTGGTAAAGTTTAAGGTTTAAAGTTTAAGGTTTAAAGTTTAGAATCTAACAAAACAACACAATAAATCAAATGAAAAAAATTCTTTTATCTCTCGCAGCCCTCGTGCTCGCAGTGTCTATGAGTGCGCAAGCTGAAAGAACACCGAATCCTGTGATCACGGCGATGCCGTCTCTGTCTATCGCTCCTGATGCGCGTGCAGCAGGTCTGGGTGATGTCGGTGTTGCTACAGAAGCAGATTTTAACTCGCAGTACTGGAACCCCGCCAAGTATGCGTACATGTACACCAACGGTGGTATCACCGCTAACTACACGCCGTGGTTGCGTAAGTTGGTGGGCGACATCGACTTGGCGTACCTCGCCGGTTTCTATAACTTCGGTGACCTGGCCGGTGGTATCGGTGCGAGCTTCACGTATTTCTCGATGGGTGATGTAGCGTTGACGGACCGTGACGGAACCAAACTGCAGGATGTTCGCCCGAACGAATGGGCCCTCGACCTCAGTTATTTCCGTAAACTGCACGAGTATGTATCGATGTCTGTAGCCGTTCGTTTCCTTTATTCGGACCTGAACAACGGTGTGAACAAAGAGACGGATATGCACCCGGCATGGACGATGGCAGCCGACATCGGTCTGTACTATCGTCAACCGTTTGAGTTGCCGATGGGAACGAGCCACCTGGCTTTGGGTTTCACCCTCAAGAACCTCGGTGGTAAGATGACCTATGCCGATGACGGTAGCAGTAACTTCATCCCTGCCAGCATGAATATCGGTGCCAGCTACGAGTTGCCGTGCGACAAGTACAACTTCCTGACCTTCACCCTGGAGGCAAACAAGATGTTGGTTCCGACGCGTTACTCGAACAAGACCCCGGGCTTCGATCCGAACGATGAGACCACGTGGAAGATGCAGGAGAAGGACTATGCAGACCTGAACCCTGCCAAGGGATGGTTCCAGTCTTTCGCTGATGCTCCGCTGGGTAGCAAAGAGGAGTTTGAGGAAGTACGTTGGGGTGCGGGTATCGAGTACTCGTACAACAAGCAGTTCTTCGCTCGCGTAGGTTACAGCTACGAGAACTACTACAAAGGTAACCGTAACGTGGTTACTTTCGGTGCCGGTTTCCACCTGTCGATCGTTACCCTCGATGTATCGTACTGCGTAGGTCTGGCTTCGTCCAACCCGCTCGATCAGACCATGCGTTTCTCGCTGGGCTTCGACCTCTACGGCATCAAGGACTTGGTTAACAACCGCAAGAACAAATCCAAGTGAGAATAGGCTTTGGATATGATGTACATCAATTTTCCCCTGACCGCAAACTGTGGTTAGGGGGAATTGAGGTGCCGTACGAGCAGGGACTGTTAGGTCATTCGGATGCCGATGTGGTCATCCATGCGCTGTGCGACGCTATCTTAGGCGCCGCCGCCATGCGCGATATCGGCTATCATTTCCCCGACACCAAAGGCAATGAGTTCGAGGGTATCGACTCGAAGATCCTGTTGCGCCGCGTGATGGAGATGATCCGCGAAGCAGGATACGAACTCGGTAACTGCGACATCACGATCTGCGCACAAGCGCCTAAACTCAACCCCTTCATCGACGCTATGCAGGCTTGCCTGGCTGAGGTGATGGGTGTACCAACCAACCAAGTGAACCTCAAAGCCACCACCACCGAGCACCTCGGTTTTGTGGGGCGTCAAGAAGGCATCGCGGCATATGCCGTTGCATTGATACAATGAGTCCGTTTCTGGCTATTAGTCTTTCCCTACTTACCGAACTGTTTCAGTTAGGCGGTACTCCGCACGTGATCGAACGGACGGAGAACTACGAGCGTATCGCCCTCACGGACAGCACGACGATGGAGGTGTATAAAGGCGACTCGATATTCGTCGTCATGACCGTATGTGCGCCGCAGTGCTCCTCGTGCGCGCGCATATATAATAAGGAGTGGAAACTGATTGCTACGCCTCAACCGCCCTTCTCTTCCGTCTTCCCGCTCGCTACGATTGAGAACGGACACATCATCTGGAAAGACAACGACACCTGGGAATACTGATGGAACTGCCGATTTATTTAGTGGGATACATGGGAGCCGGCAAGACTACTGCCGGACGTCTGCTGGCGGACAAACTCGGCTGGCATTTTGTTGATCTGGACGATGCGTTCGAGCAGATCCACGGCCTCAGCACGGCGGATTATATCCGTCGGTACGGCATCGAGGAGTTCCGCAAGAAAGAGAAATACGTGGTCGAAGACCTGGCAGACCAAGTGCCGTTTGAGAAGGTGATCTACGCTACCGGCGGCGGCTACCCCTGTTGGGAGGATAACATGGACTGTCTGCGCGAGTTAGGCACGAGTATCTATATCCGCTGGAAACCCGAGCACTTGGCCAAACGGCTCAGTCTGACCGACCTGAGCGAGCGACCGGTCTTACAAGGTCGCACAGAAAAGGAGCTACTTGCGTTCATAGCTCCTCAATTAGCTGCGCGTGAACCTTTCTACGCACGCGCCAATCATATTCTCGATGTAGAAGTATGCGACGAGCAATCCGATGAGTGGATTGCCGAGCAGTTATTTCGCTTGATACGCTAAGGCGTACAGTTTCATCTGTTTGAGCATGGCAACGACGCCGTTGCTGCGTGTCGGACTCAGGTGTTCCTGCAGTCCTATCCGCTCGATGAAATAGAGATCGGCTTTGAGGATCTCTGCCGGCGTATGCTCGCTCAGTACGGAGATCAGCAGCGCTACGATTCCTTTCACCAGCAGCGCATCGGAGTCGCCCTTGAAACAGAGCTTACCGTCCTGCATCTTTGCCGTGAACCACACCTTCGACTGACAGCCGTCGATGAGGTTCGAGTCCGTTTTGTCCTCTTCCGGCAGCGGGTTCTTCTTCAACTCATTCGCATAGTCCACGAGGAGTTGGTAGCGCCCCATCCAATCGTCGAAGGCTTCAAACTCCTCGATGATCTCGTCTTGTATCTCGTTAATGGATTTCGCCATTTTCAAACAGCAGTTTACGTCCGGGGTATAGTTCCGGCCAGTTCAAGTTATGCGTGGACATGAGAACCGTGATACCCGCTTGTGAGATCGCATAGAGCAGGTCCATGATCTCCCGTCCGGTCTCGGCATCGAGGTTACCCGTCGGTTCGTCTGCGAGGATCATCTCCGGCGAGTTGAGTAGCGCACGGGCGATCACCACACGTTGTTGCTCACCTCCGGACAGCTCGTAGGGTTTCTTATACGCTTTCGTATCCATCCCTACCTGCTCCAGTACTTCCCGCACATGGTCGTGCATCAGTCTCTTGTCTTTCCATCCCGTCGCGCGGAGGACGAAGAGCAAGTTCTCCTCCACCGAGCGGTCGGTGAGCAGTTTGTAGTCCTGGAAGATGATTCCTAAGCGGCGACGCAGGTAGGGCAGTTTACGGCGACGGATCTTCGTCATGTCGTACTCCAGCACGCGCGCCTCGCCCGAAGCGATAGGCAGCGCACCGTAGATCGTCTTCATCAGACTCGATTTGCCGCTACCTACCTTCCCCAGCAGGTAGATCATCTCACCGCTCTCCACCGTCAGGTTGACGTCATGCAGCACGATCTGATCCGCCTGATGAATCGCTACGTTCGTATATTGAATCAGTTCAGCCATTATTCCTCATCCATTTTCTTTTCGATCTCCGCCAGCTGTGCTTTGAGATCGTCGATCTTCTTCTGCATCGACTCCACGAGCTTGTTCGCCGTTTTGGACTTAGCCGTGAAGAAGAGGATGTTGTTCTCTGCGGTCTTCACCTCTTGTTTGAGTCGCTCGTGCATACGGCGTAGGTTGTCTCCGCCCTTTGCCACGAAGGCCTTGCGTTGCTCTTCGCGCTCTTTGGCACGCTCCTCACGTGCTTTCTGACGCTCGAGGTACTCCTTATGACGTTGCTCACGCTCTTTGCGGCGCTCGCGCAGTTCGATAAAGAACTCCTTCTTCGTTGCGAAGAAACGGTCGCACTCGGCGCGGTAGGTCTCGTAAATAGACTGGTTGTGCTTCTTCGGTGCAAAACCGATCTTGCGCCATGCCGTCTGCAGTTCCTGTACCTTCGCCGTTGCCTCCTCCCATTTCTTGAGGTCCCAAGGTTCCCCGTTGATGATCGGCTCGTTGATGGCTTTCATCTGCTCGATGATGGCTTGTTTCGCCTCGAGGTTGGCTTGCTCTTTGGCATGCAGGTTATCGAAATACGCCTGATGTTTCTTATTGATGATCGTGGACGCGGTCTTGAAGCGATTCCAGAGGTCTTCACGCAACTCACGGGCAATCGGACCAATCTCGGCCCACTCGTCATGCAGCTGTTGCAGCGCACGGCTGGCCTCCACGATGTTATCGTTGTTCTGCAGTTTCTCTGCCGCCTCACACAGCAAGGTCTTGAGCTCGAGGTTCTTCTTGAAATCTAAGTCGCGCAACTCGATGTTGATCTTCACCAGGTCGTAGAACTGCTCTTGGTACTGCTGATACGCCTTACGGAGTGCCTGGGTCTCGGTAGCCGGTACAGCCCCAATCTTCTTCCACTCCGCCTGCAGTTCGCGCATACGCTGTAGATTAGCCATCACGCCGTCGGCATCGCCGGCCTCTACCATCTTCTGCATTTCGTCCAAGATCGCTTTCTTGCGCGCCAGGTTCTCTTTCTCCACTTTGGCTTGAGCCGCCGTTTCCTCCGCACGCTGGGCTTTGTAGATACCCAACAATTCCTTGAATTGCTCTTCCTGTGCACTCGCTTCTTCCGTCACCTCTTCGGTAATGGTATAGAACTGCGTCTTCAGACGATCTACTTGCTCTTTGATGTCTGCGACGTTCTGCTCAAGCAGGGCCTTGAGTTCGTCGATAATCTCTTGTCTTGTGTTTGCCATATAAAATCAAATATCAAAAATCTCAAATCAAAAATCTTACATCCGTTCGGGCATTTCGATGCCGAGCAGACTCATTGCGCTGGTAAGCACCTTCGCTACGTTCTTCGCGAGCAACAGTCGGAGCGCTTTCTTCTGCGCATCCGGTTCGTTGAGGATACTCAGGTCGTGATAGAACGAGTTGAAGTCGCATGCCAGATCGTACGCGTAGTTACAGATAACCGCAGGCGAGAAGTTATCGCCGGCATTGCGCACGACCGCCGGGTACTCCGTCAGGCGCTGGATCAACTCCAACTCCTTCGGGTGTAGTGTGCCTTCGGCACGTTTATCGGCTTCGCCGTTTATTGCGCTTTCAGCGCGTGTAGCCTTCCGCAACACGCTCTGTATACGCGCATAGGTGTATTGGATGAACGGACCCGTGTTACCGTTGAAGTCGATGGACTCGGCGGGGTTGAAGAGCATGTTCTTGCGCGGATCGACCTTCAGGATGAAGTACTTCAACGCACCGAGACCGACCTTGCGGGCAATCTCATTCGCCTCTTCCTCCGTTATACCCTGCAAGGTGTTTACCTTGTCTTTCGAGATCTCCTTGGCGTCCTCGATCATCTTGTCCATCAGGTCATCGGCATCGACTACCGTTCCTTCGCGGCTCTTCATCTTGCCGTTCGGCAGCTCTACCATGCCGTAACTGAAATGCACGAGTTCCTTACCAAACGGGAAGCCCAGACGGTCGAGCAGGATAGAGAGCACCTTGAAGTGGTACTCCTGTTCGTTGCCTACTACATACACCATCTTGTCGATCGGATAGTCCTGGAAGCGAAGCTTCGCCGTACCGATATCCTGGGTCATATAGACGGATGTGCCGTCCGAACGAAGGAGCAGTTTCTCGTCGAGTCCGTCCTTGGTGAGGTCCGCCCATACCGAACCATCTTCGCGGCGGTAGAAAGCACCGCTCGCTAAACCTTTCTCCACTTCCGACTTACCCTCCAGATAGGTATTGGACTCGTAGTAGATCTTATCGAAGGACACGCCCATACGTTGGTATGTCTCGTCAAAACCGGCATAAACCCAGCTATTCATCTTCGCCCAGAGGCTACGCACCTCGGGGTCATTCGCTTCCCATTTGCGGAGCATTTCTTGCGCCTCGAGCATCAACGGAGCCTCGCGCTTGGCGCTCTCTTCGTCCATGCCTTTCGCCATCAGTTCGGCGATCTGTGCTTTGTACTCTTTGTCAAAACGCACGTAGTAATCGCCGATCAGGTGGTCACCTTTCTTTCCGCTCGACTCGGGTGTCTCGCCCTTACCGAACTTGAGCCATGCGAGCATCGACTTGCATATATGGATGCCGCGGTCATTGACGATATTGGTCTTCACCACCTTCCATCCGTTCGCCTCTTGGATCTGCGCGATCGAATAACCGAGCAGGTTATTGCGTACGTGACCGAGGTGCAGCGGTTTGTTCGTGTTCGGAGAACTGTACTCCACCATCATCAACTTATCGCGACTCGGCTGTTGACCGTAATTAGCCTCCGAGTCGATCGCCTCGAGTTGTTTTACCCAGAAAGCATCGTCGATAACGAGGTTCAGGAAACCCTGTACCGCGTTGTACTTAGCGATTAACCCTTCACCATTCACCAACAACCAATTACCAATTTCCTCCGCTACTTGTGCAGGCGCTTTGCGAGCCAGCTTCACGAAGGGGAACACCACCAGCGTGATATTGCCCTCGAACTCCGGACGAGTCTTCTGCAATTGGATCTGGCTGTCGTCGGCATCCACGTTATACAACGCCTTGACAGCCGCTTTTGCTAATTGTGATATCTGTTCTTCTAAAGTCATAACTTAGGATATTTACGGAACCACGAAGAGATCTTGAGACGGATCACACCGAGCAGCGCCTCGCTGAAGATACCGCCGCTCATCTTACTCGTACCCAGCACGCGGTTGACGAACACGATAGGCACTTCGATGATCTTCGCCCCGCATTTGGCAGCAGTGAACTTCATCTCGATCTGGAAAGCATAGCCCTTGAAACGGATCTTGTCCAACTCGATCGTCTCCAGCAAGTGACGTTTGTAGCATACGAAACCGGCCGTTGTATCTTTGATCTTCACACCCAGGACAGTACGCACATATTTCGATGCGAAATAACTCATCAGCACGCGTCCCATCGGCCAGTTGACTACATTCACACCCGTGATATAACGGCTTCCGATCGCGAGATCTGCCCCCTGGTTCGCACAGGCGTCATAGAGCTTGAGCAGGTCCTGCGGGTTATGCGAGAAGTCCGCGTCCATCTCAAAGATATAATCGGCCTTATGCTCGATCGCCCATTTGAAACCGCAGATATACGCCGTGCCCAGACCGAGTTTTCCGGAGCGCTCTACGAGGTGCAGACGGTCCTTGTACGTACCGGCCATGAGTTCCTTCACGATAGCAGCCGTACCGTCCGGCGAACCGTCGTCGATAATCAGCACATGGAACTCCAAAGGCAACTCCATCACCGCCGTGATGATCGCCTCGATGTTCTCTTTCTCGTTATAAGTAGGAATAATTACCAGTCTTTCCATATCTATCATCTATCACCTATAATCGATAATCTATAATCTATAATCTATAATCTATAATCTATAATCTACTCCTCGATCATCCGATCGTTGAGTTCATACACCGGACTCGGCGTCGTACGATCCAGCGCCTTGAGGAAGATATCCTGACCGGGCAGAATCTCTATCTCCTCCAGATACGACCGAACGGTGTTGTACGCCACCTCCGGATCGTTGTTCTCCAGCGACAGGTGACATAACCATACATTACGCAGATCCGGATGCCAGTTGCGCTCGAGGATCTCGCCGCATACATCGTTGCTCTGATGACCGCGGGGCGATAAGATACGCTCTTTCAGGTAGGTCGGGTACGGACCGTTGAGCAACATATGCTCGTCGTGGTTCGCCTCGATCACCAGGTGATTCGCCGTGCGGATATACGCCTCCATTTCTTCGTTCACCGAACCGCAGTCCGTCATCAGCACAAAGCGCTGACCCAGATAGTCGATGCAATACCCCAAGCAGTCTGTCGAGTCGTGCTCGATGTGGAAGGTGTTGATCCGCATACCGAACAACTCCCACTCTACACCCCGCTCGAAGTAACGGCGACTCGAACGCAGTTTCTCGCGTACGCCGTAGTTACGGTCAATTCCCTCGTGGATCTCCGCCGTCGTGTAGATCGGTAGCTTCACGCGCTCACCCAAGGTCCCGACTGCACGGATATGGTCCGCGTGGTCGTGTGTTATCAATACACCCATGATATTCTGGAAGTCCAGCCCCATTTCACGAAGGTATTTCTGGATCTGACGGGCAGAGATACCCGCATCGATCAGGATTCCCTGACGACGCGTACCAAGGTAGTAGCAGTTTCCGCTACTTCCGCTGGCAAAACACCGAAATATAAGCCCATTCTCGTCCATAATAACAATTCAGCCTGCAAAATTACAACTTTTTTTTGACATATGCAAGCCCGCGCGCGATTTTTACGCTAAAAAGATTGTAGTTTGCACGACAGTGCTACAAATTTTCTTTTCGTGCTTGGTAAATCATTGCCCGAACGAATGCCGGCAACTGCACATAGCGTTTACGTGCTCCGGTAGACGGATCAACCGGAGCTTGCGGATCAGGCTTAGTGCCCTTTGTATAAGGCATCTGCGCCTCAAATCGCAATTCCCAATTCAATCGCAATTCCGGATTAGCCAATTCCTCCTTGGCCTGCGCACAAACATCACGCCAAAGGTTATGGTATTCCAACTCTTTACCTACCATCGGATTATGCTTAAAACTTCGTGGATTCGTAATGAAATACCCTTCTTGCTTACCATAAGCAATAATTCTGCCCTTCTGATCCCGATAGGTCTTTTGCCGCGTGATCATTCCGCCTTTCGACAGCGCTCCTTGCGTACCCTCAATCGCAGGGTTATACTCAACTTTTGCCATACTTTCCTCCTTCTTTTATTGTTATTATATAGTTATTTTATCGTTATTATCTCCTGTTTTCTACCTATTAGTCTTATAATATTGTTATATTTCTCATATGCCGTTCATATGATAATCTTATGTGATTCATATGTTATTCTTATGTTATTGTTATGTTATTCCTATGATATTTTTATAATTACCATCTAATCATCTCCTTATCATTACGTACATTTCTGTACCGT